>ERZ1673737.1342-NODE-1342-length-24393-cov-4.895184_pt1 | contig 24393 bp, 19 predicted proteins | sample MGYA00580211_ERZ1673737 | MGnify/ENA primary metagenome ERZ1673737 (study PRJEB41218, sample SAMN15661789) | gut metagenome | host: Homo sapiens | place: Canada: London | collected 2015-08-20/2019-03-30 | study: EMG produced TPA metagenomics assembly of... | reverse complement strand
ATATTCTTGCAGTTGTAGAATAATCATTTATTCGCACAGACTTATTCCTATATTTTTTAATTATAGATTTGGAGGTAATTATAATGGCTAAAGAGATTAAATATGGCGCAGAGGCTAGAAAAGCCCTGGAAGCAGGCGTGAATCAGCTTGCAGATACAGTTAGAGTGACACTTGGACCAAAAGGAAGAAACGTTGTCCTTGACAAATCTTTCGGTGCTCCTTTAATTACAAATGATGGTGTTACAATTGCCAAAGATATCGAACTTGAAGATCCTTTTGAGAACATGGGTGCTCAGATTGTCAAAGAAGTTGCTACAAAGACAAACGATGTAGCAGGTGATGGTACAACAACAGCAACTGTTCTGGCACAGGCTATGATCAATGAAGGTATGAAGAATCTGGCTGCAGGTGCTAACCCAATCATCCTGAGAAAAGGTATGCAGAAAGCAACAGAAGTTGCTGTAGACGCTATCAAAGAGATGAGCTCTACATTAACAGGCAAGGCTCAGATCGCAAGAGTTGCTGCTATTTCCGCCGGCGATGACAGTGTCGGTGAAATGGTTGCAGATGCTATGGAAAAGGTTACAAACAACGGTGTTATCACAATTGAAGAATCCAAGACAATGCATACAGAACTTGATCTGGTAGAAGGTATGCAGTTTGACAGAGGTTTCCTGTCCGCTTATATGTGCACAGATATGGACAAGATGGTTGCTGAACTTGACAACCCATACATCCTTATCACAGATAAGAAGATCTCCAACATTCAGGAAATTCTGCCTGTACTTGAACAGATTGTTCAGAACGGTGCGAAGTTACTCATCATTGCTGAAGATGTAGAAGGTGAAGCATTGACAACACTTGTACTGAATAGCTTAAGAGGTACATTCAAAGTTGTTGCTGTTAAGGCTCCTGGCTATGGTGACAGAAGAAAAGAAATGCTTCAGGATATCGCTATCCTGACAGGCGGTACAGTTATCTCTTCTGAAATCGGCTATGAATTAAAAGATACAACATTTGATATGCTTGGTCGTGCTAAATCCGTTAAGGTTACAAAAGAGAACACGATCATCGTTGATGGTGCAGGTGCTCCGGAAGCAATCAAAGCCAGAGTTGACCAGATTTCTGCTCAGGAAAAAGAAACAACTTCTGATTTTGATAGAGAGAAATTACAGGAAAGACTTGCTAAACTGTCTGGCGGCGTAGGTGTTGTTCGTGTAGGTGCTGCTACAGAAACAGAAATGAAAGAAAAGAAACTCCGTATGGAAGATGCTTTAGCTGCTACAAAGGCTGCTGTTGAAGAAGGTATCATCTGTGGTGGTGGTTCTGCTTATATCCATGCATCCAAGAAAGTTGCTGAATATGCTGCAACACTTGAAGGTGATGAGAAGACAGGTGCAGGCGTTGTTCTGAAAGCACTTGAAGCACCTCTGTTCCATATTTCTGCCAACGCAGGTCTTGAAGGTGCTGTTATCATCAACAAAGTTCGTGAAAGCGAAGTTGGTGTTGGTTTCGATGCACTGAACGAAAGATATGTCAACATGGTAGAAGCAGGTATCATTGACCCTGCAAAGGTTACAAGAAGTGCTCTGCAGAACGCAACAAGTGTTGCTTCTACACTTCTGACAACTGAATCTGTAGTTGCTGAAATTAAGAAAGACGTGCCAGCTCCAATGCCACAGGGCGGCGGAATGGGTATGATGTAATCACATAATACTTTCACAAAAGATGAGGGTTGTCGCAGACTGCGGCAGCCCTTTACTTGTTCCCGCAGTCTGTATCGTGTATAATAGATACGCAGGCATTCTGCACCTGAGCCCACAAACCGGGCTTTGATCATAGAAGAAATACAAAGGAGAACAAGAATGTATAATGGTGCAAATGGAGATACGTTTTGTGAGGTGCTTGTCAGCCGCAGAAGAGGAACACCCGAAACAGTGAAAGCAGCACTGGCTATTATAGTTGGATTAGTTTTCTCAGCGGTTATTATTCTGCTGGTACCGATGTTTTTTATTTTGCTTATTCCGGTATGGGCATTGGTGATATTTGTTGTCAGAATGCAGAAGCTGGAATATGAATACATCTTTACATCCGGAGATCTGGATATTGATGTACTGATCGGCAATTATAAACGAAAGACCCGAATGAGTCTTTCCATGGAGAATATAACACTGGTTGCCCCAGAGAATTCATATGAATTGGATGGATACAGGAGGAACCCAAATAGTCACCGTTATGATTTCAGTGCCAATAATGTCATGCAGACAAATTATATCATTATCGGCAATTGGAATAATCAGCAGATTTACGTTAAATTCACACCCAATGAGCAGATTTTAGATGCAATGTTCAGAACATCTCCGAATAAAGTCAGACGTAGGTAGACAAATGTCAGTCCATGGCGGAAAAATAAATAGTATTAATAATACTAATAAAATAATGGTTGACATTTTTTTTACAGTTTGTTAAACTTTTTAAAAATTAAAGCAAGTCACTATCAATGACAACTTATGATCTGAACAGAATATAGGTTGTCAAACTTATATAACGAAAGAGAGGAATATGCAATGAGCAAAATTATCGGCGAAGGTATTACATTTGACGACGTTTTACTTGTACCAGCCTATTCTGAAGTCATTCCTAACCAGGTAGATATTTCTACATGGCTGACGAATACAATCAGATTAAATGTACCTCTGATGAGTGCAGGCATGGACACTGTTACAGAACACCGCATGGCCATCGCAATGGCAAGACAGGGTGGTATTGGTATTATTCATAAGAATATGTCTATTGAAGCCCAGGCGGAGGAAGTAGATAAGGTAAAGCGTTCTGAGAATGGCGTTATCACAGACCCATTTTATTTATCCCCTGAACATACACTGGCAGATGCAGATCGTCTGATGGCAAAGTTCAGAATTTCGGGTGTGCCGATTACAGAGGGCAAGAAGCTTGTTGGTATTCTGACCAATCGTGATCTTAAATTCGAAACAGACTACAGCAAAAAGATCAAAGAGTGTATGACAAGCGAAGGCTTAGTTACAGCCAAGGAAGGCGTGACACTTGAGGAAGCCAAGAAGATCCTCGGTCAGGCCCGCAAAGAGAAACTTCCGATTGTTGATGATAACTTCAACCTCAAGGGTCTGATCACAATCAAGGATATTGAGAAGCAGATCAAGTATCCGCTGTCTGCAAAGGATGCTCAGGGACGTCTGCTCTGCGGTGCAGGTGTTGGTGTTACAGCAGATATTCTTGACCGTGTAGATGCACTTGTTAAGGCACATGTTGATGTTATCGTTATCGATACGGCACACGGCCACTCAGCCAATGTTCTTCGTACCGTTCATATGGTCAAGGATGCTTATCCGGATCTCCAGGTTATCGCAGGCAATGTTGCCACAGCAGAAGCAACAGAAGCACTGATCGAAGCTGGTGTCGACTGTGTCAAGGTTGGTATCGGACCTGGTTCTATCTGTACAACACGTGTTGTTGCCGGTATCGGTGTTCCTCAGATCTCAGCTGTTATGGATTGTTATGAAGCAGCCAAGAAACACAATATTCCGATTATCGCTGATGGCGGTATCAAGTATTCCGGTGATGTAACAAAAGCAATCGCAGCTGGTGCCAATGTCTGCATGATGGGCAGCATGTTCGCAGGTTGTGATGAAAGCCCGGGCAGCTTCGAATTGTATCAGGGAAGAAAATACAAAGTTTACCGAGGCATGGGTTCTATCGCTGCTATGGAAAACGGAAGCAAGGACAGATACTTCCAGTCAGATGCCAAGAAACTGGTTCCTGAAGGTGTTGAAGGCCGTGTTGCTTACAAAGGCTTCGTTGAAGACACTGTATTCCAGCTCCTTGGCGGTCTCCGTGCAGGTATGGGTTACTGCGGTGCAAGAACAATTGAAGAATTGAAAGAAAACGGACGTTTCGTGAAGATTTCTGCGGCCGCTTTGAAAGAAAGCCATCCGCATGATATTCACATTACAAAAGAGGCACCAAACTACAGTGTCGATGCTTAATCTGTAACTGTCCAGAGCCAAGCAAAATTTCAAACAACAGGTATAAAATGCTTGCATTTTGGAGGCTGGCTCTGAACACTTATCTTAATCTTATGAAATAAGTCGGCTGCTGCAGGATTGAAGAAGAATTTTCAATTTTGCAGCAGCTTTTTGCATATTTTTATCCAACAGCCGGATAATAAAAGAATGACCCTTGTTTACGATTAATAACAAAATGTGTTATAATAGATGGCACGAATGCGAAAATGATCAGGAGGCATAAAATGACAGACAAATTTACTCATATTCCGGCGGCCTATGAAATCGTCAGTCTGGAATATATAGATGAGATCAAATCCCAGGCAGCACTGCTCAGACACAGGAAAACCGGTGCAAGAATCGCTGTTCTGGCTAATGATGATGAAAATAAAACCTTCAATATCGGTTTCAGAACTCCTCCAAAGGACAGTACCGGCGTTGCCCATATTATGGAGCACTCGGTTTTGTGCGGTTCAGAGAAGTTTCCTGCCAAGGACCCTTTTGTAGAATTAGCGAAGGGCTCTCTTAATACATTTTTGAATGCGATGACCTATCCGGACAAGACGGTTTATCCTATTGCCAGCTGCAATGATGCAGATTTTCAGAATTTGATGCATGTCTATCTGGATGCCGTTTTTCATCCGAATATTTATATTCATGATGAGATCTTCAGACAGGAAGGCTGGCATTATGAGTTAACAGACAAGGACGCACCCCTTATTTACAATGGTGTTGTCTATAATGAAATGAAGGGCGCTTTTTCAGCACCCGAACAGATTTTATATAGAAAGATCACCGATACACTGTTCCCAGACACCATCTATAGTGTCGAGTCCGGCGGTGATCCGGATGTCATCCCACAACTGACCTATGCGCAGTTTCTGGATTTCCACAGGAAGTATTATCATCCATCCAACAGCTACATTTACCTGTATGGCAATATGGACGTGGCAGAGAAACTGGCTTTTATTGATGAAGCATACCTGTGCCAATTTGATAATACCCGGATAGATTCCGCTATTGCAAAGCAGGCTCCATTTGCCCACACTTCTGTCACCCGTGGTGAATACCCGATCGGCAATGATGACAGAGAAGACAATGCCGCTTATATGGCATACAGCTGGGTCGTTGGTGACAGCCTTGATGCCGAGCTTTGCCTTGGGTTTCAGATTCTTGAATATGCACTGATGGAAGCTCCCGGAGCACCTTTGAAACAGGCACTTTTAGACAAAGGCTTTGGGGAAGATATCTATGGTATGTTCGAGACAAGTCTAATACAGCCATATTTGTCCATTATCATCAAGAATATTAATGAAGAAGACAGAGATGAAATTGTTCAGGTGATCCAAACTGAATTAAAGAAGCTGGCAGATGGCGGGCTGAACCACAAGACACTTGAAGGCGCCTTGAATTATTATGAATTCAAGTCAAGAGAAGGTGATTTCGGCCGCTGGCCAAAGGGGCTGATGTACGGATTACAGTTAATGGACAGCTGGCTCTATGATGACAATAAGCCTTTTGTTCATCTGAAATTCCAGGCAGTTTATGATGAATTAAGAGAGGGCCTTTCCAAGGGATATTTTGAGGACTTGATCCGACACTATATGATTGATAATACCCACTGTTCTGTTTATCTGCTTTGCCCATCTAAGGGGCTCGCAGCAAGAAAAGAGCAGGCATTGGCTGATCAGCTGGCAGAATACAAGGCTTCCCTTTCAGAGGAAGAACTGGAGCAGCTCATTGCAGCCACCGAAGAATTGAAGCAATATCAGAGTGAACCATCGCCAAAAGAGATCCTTGAAATGATCCCACTGCTGACAATTGATGATATCCGCAAAGAGGCTGAACCTATCTACAATAAGGTGTTGTCGGAAGAAGGTATTGCTATTCTGCAGCACGAAATTGAAACTAATCGAATTGCTTATGTTGATCTGCTGTTTGATATTTCCCATATAGATGCGGAAGAGGTTCCTTATCTCGGCATATTGACAGAAGTTCTTGGCAATATGAACACAGATCACTATACCTATCAGGAACTGACAGATGAGGTGAATTTATATACCGGCGGTCTTCGGACAGCAGTGAACATTTACGGTCTTCAGGGCAGTGATACTTATAAGCCACGATTTGAAATGTCCGGCAAAGTCCTGTACAGCAAAGTGCCAAAGATGTTTGAATTATTTGAAGATATTTTACTTCATACCCATTTTGATGATGAGAAGCGTCTGAAAGAGATTCTAAACCAGCTGAAATCCCGTCTGGAAATGGGCTTTATGTCAAATGGTCATTCAACGGCTGTAAACAGAGCCATGTCTTATTTCAACCAGGGCAGTTGGTATAAAGAACTCGTAGAAGGCATTGCTTTCTATCAGTTCTTGTGTGCGATACTGAAAGATTATGACACCAGAAAAACAGAAATCATTCATAAATTGCAGACAATCGGTCAGAAGATTTTCAGAAAAGCATACCTTATGGCGGATATGACCGTTGATCATGAAGGCATGCAGATATGTACAAAGCCACTCGTATCCTTTGCCGGCAAGTTATACACTGCGCCGATGAGCGCTGTCGACTGTGCAGTCAAAACCATCGGCACATGCCCGAGACACAATGAAGCTTTTATCACATCCGGTATGGTACAGTATAATGCCTGTGTAGGCAATTTTGGGGGATCAGGTATGGCTTACAGCGGCAGTATGAATGTACTGAAGAATGTGTTGGGCAATGAATACCTCTGGAATAATGTCAGAGTCAAAGGCGGTGCATACGGCTGTATGTGCGGTTTTGCGCCAAGCGGCAATGGTTATTTCACTTCTTACAGAGATCCGAATCTTGCAAAAACTTATGATATTTATGCGAATGCAGCCGACTATGTCCGGTCTCTGGCATTAGATGACAGAGAATTGACGAAGTATATCATCGGTGCCGTTGGTGCCATCGACCTGCCGATGACAGCTTCTATGAAGGGAAACCGTTCACTGGCAGCGTTTCTCGGGGAACGCAGTTTTGAACAGATACAGAAGAACAGAGATGAGCTTCTTGCAACAACTGTTGACGATCTGAGAGGCCTTTCAAAGGCTGTTGCGTCAGTCATTGAAGCCGGTCATATCTGCGTTGTAGGCAGTGAAAGCAAGATCACAGAAGAAAAGGACCGTTTTGAATACGTGGCACAGCTTACTCAATAGCATGCCAAGTGATTCAAAAGCTTTAAGCAGTTCAATTTAGGAAACATAAGACATATAAAAATGTCTTGAGAATCAAACAGGGGAGAATTTATGAATCAACAATACAAATCCGGATTTGCAACACTGATCGGTCGTCCGAACGTTGGCAAATCCACATTAATGAACCATTTGATCGGACAGAAAATAGCCATCACATCCAATAAACCACAGACAACGAGAAACCGCATTCAGACGGTTTACACAAGCGAAGAAGGCCAGATTGTTTTTGTGGATACACCGGGTATCCACAAAGCCAAGAATAAACTGGGTGAGTACATGGTAACAGTTGCAGAACGCACTTTAAGTGAAGTGGATGTCATTCTCTGGCTTGTTGAACCAACGACTTTTATCGGTGCCGGTGAACAGCATATTGCAGAACAGTTAAGAAAAACGAAAACACCGATTATTCTTGTTATCAATAAGATTGATACCGTAAAGAGAGAAGAAATCCTCAAAAGCATCGACGCATACAAAGATATCTGTGATTTTGCAGAAATCGTTCCATGTTCTGCACTTAAAGGGGACAATACAGAAGATTTAATCAAAGTCATCATGAAATATCTGCCGTATGGTCCGCAGTTCTACGATGAAGATACCGTTACGGATCAGCCGGAGAGACAGATTGTTGCAGAGTTGATCCGCGAAAAGGCCTTACGATCCCTGAATGAAGAAGTACCTCACGGTATCGCTGTTTCTATTGATCAGATGAAAGCACGCAACAGCAGGCTCATTGATATTGATGCCACCATTATCTGTGAACGCGATTCTCACAAAGGCATTATTATCGGCAAACAGGGCGCCATGCTTAAGAAAATCGGTTCTCAGGCCAGACCGGAAATCGAGGATATGCTTGGAAAGAAAGTCAACTTAAAACTCTGGGTCAAAGTTAAGAAAGACTGGAGAGACAGCGATTTTCTCATCAAGAACTTTGGTTACGATAAGAAAGAATACTAGGAAAGATGTGTCCAAATGGCTGAACTGGTAAAAGTCACAGGTATGGTGATCTCAACGATGGCTGTGGGAGAATATGATAAAAGGGTTGTCATTCTGACAAAGGAACGGGGCAAGATTCACGGGTTTGCCCGAGGCGCCAAAAGGCCCGGCAATAGTCTGATGGCAGCTGCACAGCCTTTTGTATTCGGAGAATTTATGTTACTGGAAGGCCGCAGTGCTTATACAATCTCCAGTGTTAAAGTAATGAATTATTTCGAGGAATTTCGAAAAGACATGGATGCCACCTGTTATGGCTGCTATTTTCTTGAATTTGCTGATTATTATGGCCGTGAAAACGCAGATGATCTGGAAATGCTAAAGCTTCTCTATCAGACTGTGCGGGCGCTGTGCAAGAAAACCATTGCCTATCCTTTAATCCGGTGTATCTATGAATTGAAAATTATGGCTGTTAACGGAGAATGTCCGCAATGCTTTGAGTGTGCCTGCTGTCATACAACAGAAAATCTATCTGTTTTCAGTGCCCGTTATCGCGGACTGCTCTGCGAGAAATGCGCCGGACATGAGAAAATGACAACGATTTCTATAAGCCCGGCAGCCATTTATACCATGCAGTATATTATCAGTACACCTATTGAAACAATATATACATTTACGGTCTCCGATGATGTCCTTAATAATCTCAAGTCAATCATCGAACGTTATCGAAACCAATATATTGACAGACGTTTTAAATCTCTTGAAATATTGACGATGATGGAAGATGTGTAAAGTAAAAGAATTCTCAAAAAGGGATTGAAAAACTGGTATTTTAAGGATACAATGAATGAGACATACACAGACAGGAGGTCATATAATGAAGCATTGCATATTACCGGCTGTATTGCTGTGCATGACGCTTCTGGCCGGATGTACCGGAAGGAAAGTTGATTTGTCAAATGTGACAGAGTCGACGATCGGCGTGAATGGAGACGGTTCTGTCGAGGAAGTTGTAATCGAATCCTTTGACAAGGAGTATTATTCCTTGTCAGACTTGACAGCGTATGTCAACAAGCAGGTGGATGCATTCAATCAGGCCAATCCTCAGGAGCAGCCGAAGGATAAGAAATCGGATGATGAAGAAATTACAGCTGTTTCCGTTCATTATGTTGAGACGGACCCGGATGCAAAAACTGCGGCAATGGCACTTGGATATTTGAATATGGATATCTATGACGCTTTCAATGAGACGGATTTTGAATTTCTTTCAATGGAAGAAGCTGCTTCAGATGAACGTATTGCAGATATAGATGGTCTGGTTGAGGTGAAAAGCGGAGAGGAGACTACTTTTAAAGATCTGTCCGAGCATAAGCATCTTCATCTCATTTATACAGATAGTTCTGTGCGTATTCAGACCAACGGTAAGATTATGTACTACAGTAAAAATGTATCTCTGGTGGATGATCATACAGTTCAGACTTCGGATGATCCGTCAGTGATTCTCTTCAAGTGATCTTTCACTTGATAGCATAAATAAAATTGCGAGGTAAAGAACATGGAAAAAACAATGGAAAAAATCGTAGCACTTGCTAAAGCCCGCGGATTTGTTTATCCGGGCTCAGAAATTTACGGCGGACTTGCCAATACATGGGACTACGGTAACCTTGGCGTTGAATTAAAAAACAATGTGAAAAAAGCCTGGTGGAAGAAATTCATCCAGGAGAATCCATACAATGTGGGCGTTGACTGTGCCATTTTGATGAACCCTCAGACATGGGTTGCATCCGGCCATCTGGGCGGTTTCTCAGATCCGCTGATGGATTGTAAAGAATGTCATGAAAGATTCAGAGCAGACAAACTGATCGAAGATTTCTGTCATGACAACGGTATTGAACTGGAAGGTTCCGTTGATGGCTGGTCTAACGAACAGATGGTCAACTTCATCGATGAGAAGAATATCTGCTGTCCAACCTGCGGCAAGCATAACTTCACAGATATCCGTCAGTTCAACCTGATGTTCAAGACATTCCAGGGTGTAACAGAAGATGCGAAGAATACCGTTTATTTGAGACCTGAAACTGCACAGGGTATCTTCGTTAATTTCAAGAATGTCCAGAGAACATCCCGTAAGAAGATTCCATTTGGTATCGGACAGATCGGTAAGTCTTTCAGAAATGAGATCACACCAGGCAATTTTACTTTCCGAACAAGAGAATTTGAACAGATGGAACTGGAATTCTTCTGTGAACCGGATACAGACCTTGAATGGTTCGCATACTGGAAAGAATTCTGTATTAACTGGCTTCAGACTCTGGGTATCAAACCGGATGAGATGAGAGTCAGAGACCACGAAGCTGAAGAGCTTTCCTTCTATTCCAAAGCAACTTCCGATATTGAATTCCTCTTCCCGTTCGGATGGGGCGAGTTATGGGGCATTGCAGACAGAACCAACTATGACCTTTCACGTCATATGGAAGTTTCCGGCGAAGATCTGACATACTTTGATGAAGGTAAGAAAGAGAAATACATCCCATTCGTCATTGAACCTTCTCTGGGTGCTGACCGTGTGGTACTTGCATTCCTCTGCGGCGCATACGATGAGGAGAATATCGGCACAGAAGAGAAACCGGATATGCGTACAGTTCTTCATTTCCATCCGGCACTGGCTCCTGTCAAGATTGGTGTACTCCCATTATCCAAGAAATTGGGTGAGAAAGCAGAAGCTGTCTATGCAGAACTTTCCAAGAACTGGAACTGCGAATATGACGACAGAGGCAATATCGGTAAGCGATACAGAAGACAGGATGAAATCGGCACACCATTCTGTGTTACTTATGATTTCGATTCCGAAGAAGATGGCTGCGTAACTGTTCGAGACAGAGATACTATGGAACAGGAACGTGTGAAGATTGAAGATCTGACAGCTTACTTCATGGAGAAATTGGCTTACTAAGATGATTTAAAAATACGACTGAAAAAGGCATGTGAAAAATGATTTTTTACATGCCTTTTATGTTGTCTATAGTCGAAGAATTGTATAGGCTATTTGATAATTGTGCAGTTTATTGGATGATGTATACATATGCCGAATGATAATTGGCAAATATTTGTTAAATATTCACTATATAGCATTTGCTTTTTAAGAAAAAAGTGCTAAAATATAGATATCGGAACTTGTAGTATATATCATTTTGTAGTGTATTTTGCACATGAATTCAGATGGAAAATATATCAGCGCAGCAGACTTGAATTCTGCACCGGGATTTCATTGTGATTCTAGGTACACAAGCATTTAAGGGGGATTTATAATGCGCAAGTGGGTTTATATGTTTACAGAAGGTAATGCAAGTATGCGAGAACTGTTAGGTGGCAAGGGTGCCAACTTGGCGGAGATGACGAATCTCGGTTTACCTGTTCCGCAAGGTTTTACAATTACAACAGAAGCTTGTACACAGTACTATGAGGATGGACGATATATCAATCAGGAGATTCTTGACCAGATTATGGAAGCTATTGCAAAAATGGAAGAGATTACCGGCAAGAAATTCGGTGATAAAGAGAATCCGCTCCTTGTATCCGTTCGTTCCGGTGCCAGAGCTTCCATGCCCGGCATGATGGACACAATCCTGAATCTCGGATTGAACGAGGAAGTCGTTCATGTCCTGGCGAAGAAGTCCGGCAATCCAAGATGGGCCTGGGATTGCTACAGACGATTTATCCAGATGTATTCCGATGTCGTTATGGAAGTGGGCAAGAAGTATTTTGAAGAACTCATTGACAAGATGAAGGCTGAAAAGGGCATCAAGCTGGATATCGACCTGACAGCAGATGATCTGCACGCACTGGCAGACCAGTTCAAAGCTGAATATAAAGAGAAAGTCGGCAAAGACTTCCCGGATGATCCGACAGATCAGCTGATTTATGCCATCAAAGCTGTTTTTCGTTCCTGGGACAACCCAAGAGCTAATGTTTACCGTATGGACAATGATATTCCATATTCATGGGGAACTGCTGTCAATGTACAGATGATGGCTTTCGGCAACATGGGAGAGACATCCGGTACAGGTGTTGCCTTTACCCGTGACCCGGCAACCGGTGAGAATCGTCTTATGGGTGAATTCCTTCTGAATGCCCAGGGTGAAGATGTTGTGGCCGGTGTCCGTACACCACAGAAGATTTCTCATCTGCAGGAGATTATGCCGGATGTTTATGACCAGTTTGTTGGTATCTGCCATAAACTTGAAGACCATTACAGAAATATGCAGGATATGGAATTTACTATTGAAAACGGTCATCTCTATATGCTGCAGACTCGTGACGGCAAACGTACCGCTCAGGCTGCACTTAAGATTGCCTGTGATTTAGTAGATGAAGGCCTGATTTCCGAAAAAAGGGCAGTGGCCATGATTGACCCGCGTAACCTTGATACATTGCTTCATCCACAGTTTGACCAGGCCGCTTTAAAGAATGCCGTTCCAATCGGTAAAGCCCTTGGTGCTTCTCCTGGTGCTGCCTGCGGCAAGATTGTATTTTCGGCAGATGATGCCAAAGAATGGGCAGATCGGGGTGAAAAGGTTGTGCTTGTCCGTCTTGAGACATCCCCGGAGGATATCGAAGGCATGAAGGCAGCTCAGGGCATCCTGACTGTTCGCGGCGGTATGACATCCCATGCAGCGGTTGTGGCCCGTGGTATGGGTAAATGCTGTGTATCTGGATGCGGCGATATCGTCATGGATGAAGAGAATAAACGCTTTACCCTCGGTGGCAAAGAATATCACGAAGGTGATGCTATTTCCATAGATGGTTCAACAGGCAAGATTTATGCAGGTATTATTCCAACCGTTGATGCAACTATTGCCGGTGAATTCGAACGTATTATGAGTTGGGCGGACAAGTACCGCACTATGGGTGTTCGTACCAATGCAGATACACCTAGAGACGCCAGAAAAGCCCGTGAACTCGGTGCACAGGGTATCGGTCTTTGCCGTACCGAGCATATGTTCTTCGGCGAGGGCAGAATTGATGCTTTCCGTGAAATGATCTGTGCAGAGACGAAGGAAGAACGCGAAAAAGCGCTTGAGAAGATTCTGCCGTATCAGCAGGATGACTTTGAACAGATTTATGAGGCCATGGAAGGACTGCCGGTAACGATTCGTTTCCTTGACCCGCCATTGCATGAATTTGTTCCTACAGAGGAAGAGGATATTGAGAAATTAGCAAAAGCTCAAGGCAAGAGCATTGATCATATTAAAGGCATCATTCAGGGACTCCATGAATTCAACCCGATGATGGGACACCGGGGCTGCCGTTTAAGTGTCACCTATCCTGAGATTGCTGTCATGCAGACAAGAGCAGTTATCCGCGCCGCCATCAAAGTGCAGAAAGCACATCCGGAATGGACACTTGTACCTGAAATTATGATTCCGCTTGTAGGCGAAATTAAGGAATTAAAATATGTCAAGAAAACTGTTGTAGAAACAGCGGATGCAGAAATTAAAGCATCTGGTATTGATCTGAAATATGAAGTTGGTACAATGATCGAAATCCCTAGAGCAGCATTGACAGCGGATGAGATTGCCTCCGAGGCGGACTTCTTCAGTTTCGGTACCAACGATCTGACACAGATGACCTTCGGTTTCTCAAGAGATGATGCAGGCAAATTCCTGAACGCTTACTATGATGCCAAGATTTATGAGAGTGATCCATTTGCCAAGGTAGACCAGAAGGGTGTCGGCAAACTGATGAAGATGGCTATTGACCTTGGTCGTCCGGTTAATCCGAAACTGCATATCGGTGTCTGCGGCGAGCATGGCGGCGACCCGTCATCCGTGGAATTCTTCAATAAAATAGGTCTGGATTATGTGTCCTGTTCACCTTTCAGAGTGCCAATCGCACGTTTGGCAGCAGCACAGGCAGCTATCAGCGAGGCGCGTCAGTAAGCGAGACCAGTTGTTTTTTGGGAACTTTCGAAATTTCGAAAGAATTTATGAGACAGAGTATGAAGATTTATCATCCGGAAAACTCGTTTCATTACCCAGAAAAGCTTGAAATAAAGCTATTTCTAGTATAGGGTGTCTGCTTAGACACCCTATATTTTTTTACAGAAAATAATTTTCATCAGCCGTCCAGGATGACATGATACAAACTTTTTTCTGAATGCATTTTTCAAAATTTTGAGGCTTTTGTTATGAAAATCGTAACAAGAAAAATTGACCATTTTGAAAAAAGTTACGAATATCGTAACTTGGAAGGAGGTTTGTAAATGTCCAAATTTACAGCAAAAATGATAAAGGAAGCACGTATCAAGGCTGGGTATACTCAAGATGAAGCGGCTGAACTTATGAAAACAAATAAGCGAGTTATTAGTCAGACCGAAGCAAATAAAAGAACTATCTCAGCAGATGAGCTTGCTCAATTCTCTCGTATCTATAATGTGGATGTAAGAGAACTACTATTTGTAGATTTCACATCTGAAGGAGAAGAGATTGGCTGCCAAATATAGTTCTTTCTTTAAATTACTTGAAAGATTATCTGATCGTGATGTTGAAGATGTTTATTGGATAATAAAGCGTAAGGTTGATGGATTGCTTTAAGAACTAAATACTGCTCAGGATGCCCGCATTGCAGATTGCACCTGCCTTGAGGGTGTATTTATATCAAAAAAGTCAGGGCAGATTTGCCCTGACTCAAATTCGTTATTTGGTTGGTTTGTATTTTGCACTGTAGGCCTTGACATCATCGTCATTTGTTAACCAACCATATTTTTGAAGAAATAATAGTTTCTTTTCATCCGTATCATAATGTTCCTCCTCACGTTTACCAGGAATACGTTCATTCTCTTTTCCGTTAAAGAATTTTTCGGATTCTCCTTGGCGATAAGAAACAGGTTCTCCATTTTTTATATATTTGCCATAATATACATTTTTATACCCACGGTAGATTCGTTCATCGCCTACCATACCGTCAAGAATTCCGCTTGCAAGCTTATTAAGCAAATTCTTTTCTTCGTTTGATTTTCTCATGCGACAATACCTCCAGTAGTATAAGCATTAACAAAAGTTTGTCCTGGTAATAATGCAATGCCTTTGTCCTTAGCCACTTTTATTTTTTCTAAAGAGGCATTATATCCATTGGGAAGAGTGCGTATGTGTTCACATACATGATGTGGGCTCTTTGTAAAAGGGACAATGGTATCGCTACTAGCATTAGTTGATATAACAGAGACAGATTTCTTAGTAACAGAGCTGTAAGTGGCTACCTTATCAGTCGGAGTTGTTTTTTCTACTAATTGTTTAAGAGACATCCAATATGATTTAAGAGTAGCTTGTTTTTTTATGCCTATAATGATTGTGATTAGTACAGCGATACTTATTCCTGTTGTTATAAGTTCTTTTTTATGGGTATGTATCCATTTTAAAACGGTGTTTTTTTGTCTATTCATAAATGACCTCCTTTTTCATGCTTGTTCCACGTCCGGAACAAGGTGTAGGTTTACAATTTGTCATAAATAGTGGTCGACTCTATTTTTATTGACATCTAAAGTATAAACAGGAAAACAAGAAAAAACTATCTTATTTAACAACCTTTTTATCGGTGCTATAATATAAAAAAGATGTAAATGTCTTATTTAAGGAGGCTATAATGGCAAAACGAACTGAAAATCACGAGGATTTGTCAAAATTTAAAAATAGATTATGGAAGCTTATGGAAGAAAAAAATTATAAAGCAGCTCGTGATCTGGCGACCCTGTTATATGACGAAGGGTTGGCGGTAGTTAATTCAAAAGACGATCTTTATAATAGTGATGATGAAAAAAGGAAAAATGCAATTGGAAGTATTGAAAAGAAAATTAATAAACACCTTAGTTCGGATGATATGAAGAATGTACAGGGGGAGTTTATAAATGCATACTGTAAACATTTTGGATGCTCGGCGGTGACAGAACAATCGGATTCTGAAGAATCAGCGGCTAGTCAGAGTGATACAGATGATATAGACAGTATGTTTACGGACAGGGATAAAGAGGTAGGTTATGATGAGGAGAAATGTGTGGCTATTACTTTGTCAGATGATGGCAGCAGCTGTGACAATACATCAGTTGCCATAGATGGCCAGACAATAACCATCACAGAAGAAGGCACTTATCTTCTCTCCGGCTCTCTGTCCAATGGCTCAGTGGTTGTTGCAACAGATAAAAATGTAAAAGTTCGTCTGATATTAAACGGTGTTGTCATTAATAATGACAGTTCAGCGGCTATTTATGTTCAATCGGCAGATAAGGTTTTTATCACTCTTGCGCCAGACAGTGAGAATATGCTCAGTAATGGCGGTACATATGAAACTGTTGATGATAATAATATTGACAGCGTGATATTTTCAAAATCAGATTTAACACTAAATGGCAGCGGCAGCCTGACGGTTACGGCTAAGGCGGGGCATGGTATTGTTTCAAAAGATGATTTAGTAATCACAGGCGGTACTTATGCTATCACAGCGGCTAGTCAGGGGCTTTCGGGCAAAGACAGCATTCGTATTCTGGATGGCGATTTTGCGATTACATCAGGTAAAGATGCACTCTATTCGGAGAATGAAGACAATGCAGAAAAAGGATTTGTCTATATTGCAGGTGGTAATTTTAATTTGACGGCATCTGGGGATGGCATCAGTGCATCAGGAAATATGACGCTGCTGGATGGCATGTATACCATGACAACAGGCGGAGGCAGTGAAAATGGCAATGACCATCAGGAAGGCGGCCCAGGGGGACAGGGAGAGCCGGGAGGCGGTATGGATAATCCTGGCGACGACATGATGACTTCTGGAAAACGTCCGAAGGAAAGCCGTAGTGAAATGTCGGACAACGACCAGATGATGCCGCCTTCAGATAACAGTCGGGACGATACATCATCGGATAATTCAGAATCAGCAGATAACCGGCCGACATCGTTGTCAGACGATCAACAGCCATCGGGACAGATGATGGAGCAACCGGACAAATCAGATGAAGAAACTGAAACAGAAGAAACAACCAGTACAAAAGGTATCAAAGCAAAAGGCAATTTAATTATTTCCGGAGGTACATATACGATTAACGCGGCTGATGATGGCATACATTCAAACAGCAATATCACAATCAATGGTGGTACATTGGCGATTGCATCCGGAGATGATGGTGTCCACGCGGACGGTCAGGTGACAGTAAACGACGGCACGATTGCTATTTCAGAAAGTTATGAAGGTATTGAAGGTAATGAAAAGGTTCTGATTGTCGGCGGCCAGATTACACTTACATCCAGTGATGACGGTTTCAATGGTGATACGATTGAAATCAGCGGCGGCCATACGGAAATAGATGCAGAAGGTGATGGTATTGATGCTAACGGAATCCTGACGGTTTCCGGCGGTGAAACTTATGTTTCCGGACCTACAGGTGATGGCGACGGTGCCCTTGATTATGAAACCGATGCAGTCATTACAGGCGGTATTTTAGTTGCAGCAGGTTCTTCAGGCATGGCGGTGAATTTTGGTAATAATTCGACGCAGGGGTCTATTCTGGTGAACATGGATCGTCAGGAGGCAGGAACAGATATCGTTCTGACAGATGCATCAGGAACAGAGTTAATAAACTGGCAGACTTCTAAGAAATACACTTCCGTTGTGATCAGCTGTCCTGGAATTGCTCAGGGTGAAAGTTATACATTGAAAGCCGGAACATCCGAGACGACGGTTACTATGGATAGTTTGATTTATGGTATAGGTAATACTATGGGAAGATAAAAATACGCACCCGGGAGTCTAGGCTCTTGGGTGCGTATGGCTGTATATATCCCGGATTCTTCCGGTGTTCATCTTAAGGTAAATCTGTGTCGTAGAAATATCGGAATGACCGAGCATTTCCTGAACGGAACGCAGATCAGCACCATTTTCAAGAAGGTGCGCAGCAAAAGAATGACGCAGCGTATGCGGTGTGATATCTGATTCAATGCCGGCCTTTGCAGCGTATTGTTTCAAAATCTTCCAAAATCCCTGCCGGCTCATTGGCTGTCCGCTGTAGTTTGGAAAGAGAATCGCGCTGCTGTCATCGGAAATCATGGCGGGACGTGCCTGCTTCAAATACTGACGCAGGGAAATGCGAGCAACACTGCCAATGGGAATGATGCGCTCTCTTCCACGCTCGGAACAGCGAATATAACCGGCCTGTACATTGATGTCATCAATTGTCAGGGAAACGAGCTCACTGACCCGGATGCCTGTTGCATACATCAACTCCAACATAGCCTTGTCACGAAGCTCCTTGTTATTGCGCCCAGCAGGCTGTTCCAGAAGCCTTGTTACTTCGGCAACAGTTAATACCTCCGGGGCCTTTTTCTCGATTTTCGGGGCCTTAAGCCTTGCTGCAGGGTTGCCCTGATGGTTCTCATATCGTTCAAGATAATCAAAAAACGACTTCAGAGCGGCAATATTTCTTGAAATGGTGGATGTGGCAAACTGTTTCTGTTCCATCATGAGAATATAAGCATTCATGGTCGTCTCATTCACATCGGCCAGATCGACAACAGCCTGAGCGTCAAGAAAAGCCGCGAACTTCTCAAGATCCCGCTTGTAGGATAAAATGGTATTGCGGGAGGATTTCCTGACCGCTTCAAGATAATGTATAAAATTGTCTAATTGTTGTTCCATTGCTTTGCCGCCTCTTTAGTTTCTTAATAATATGAGTATGATACCAGGGGCAAAAGGTCAGAAAGCCGATGCAAGCTTGCTTGCAAGAGGATTTTTGACCTCTTGACCCGCCAAAAACATGAGTAAGTAGCCATTTTTCAAAGAAAAATGAGCGGATTACGAATGTTTTTGAGGATTGCGAGAGTGCAAAGCACGTAGCAATCTGGTATCAAAGGGGTCAAAATACTTTTTGACCCCAACATCATGAGTATTATTATAGTCAAATGTGAACAAAAAATCAAATTATTTTTTGTTATAAAAGTAATTGAATACCATATTGCAGTAAAACGGGATTAAAAGCCCATTCTACTGCCGTGCCGATTGTCCAGAGCAATAAACCGATAACGAGAAGGCGTTTGTTAATGGGCAGCAGATGATCCGTAAAACCGGCAGTCATGCGCCAGGTCGCGTAAAGAGCCGGGACATAAAAACAGACCTGAGGCAGGAGTCGGAAAATACACAAGATCAGGCCGGTGATACCGTATTCAAAAGCTGATAAAAGTCCCACAGTACCATAAATAAAACCGATATACCAGAAATACAGATGACAGAAGATTTTTCTTCTGGTTTTGAATGTCAGTGCAATAAGCAGATAAAAAGGAATACACCGGCATAGAAAAAGATAAATAAAAAATCCGCTGTCTGTTGTGAAATCCAGGATAAAGCGGTCATAATCTGACTGGCAGAAAAATGTTGAAGGAGAACTGCCCTGTGTCATCAGCAATAAAACAATTGATAGCAGTATGCCCATGGTCAGATCCAAAAGCCATGGATGATAAAATAAATACGAACGAATAAAAATCCCCCCTGATTCAGCATAGTATATGCAAAATTCAGAGGGGATATGTGCATTGGTTCAAAATTCATGTAAATGGGACTACATATTTCTGCAGCGGTCACAGACGGCAGAAACTGCCTCGATCAAGCTGCTTCTGAAGCCGGAAGCTTCAAGTGCAGCAACAGCAGCAATGGTCGTTCCGCCCGGGGAGCAGACTTTGTCTTTGAGGACACCTGGATGCTCACCTGTTTCAAGAACCATCTTGGCGGAGCCTAAAACAGCCTGGGCAACAAATGTGTAGGCTTTGTCCCGAGGCATGCCGTATTTTACAACACCATCAGCTAATGCTTCAATCATCATATAGATAAAAGCCGGTGAACTTCCGCTGGCTGCGGTAACCGCATCCATAAGATTCTCAGGAACGGTTTCAGTCTTTCCGAAAGAAGTAAAGAACTGCATTAATTCCTGGCGTTCCGTATCTGAAAAAACATCCTCAGACCAAGAAAGACCTGTCATGCCTTCACCTACCATTGCCGGCGTATTTGGCATGGCACGGATAATACGCGCAGATGCACCGAGTGACTGCTTCAAATCTGCAATTGTATAGCTTGGCGCCAGAGAAATGATGATTCGTGAGTCATCAAGTACTGGCTGTATCTCTTTTAAAACACCGTCATAAAACTGTGGTTTGACAGCAAGAATAATGTATCTGGACTGTTCAGCGCATACGCGGTTGCTGTCAATCCAAACAGCGCCGGTTTCCAGTGACAAAGCTTTGCCTTTGACAGCATCTTTTCTTGAGAAAGCAAGGGTGCTGGCGGGAAAAACAGACAGACATCCCTTGAGCATTGCTGATCCCATATTACCCATGCCGATAAAACCAAACTGATACATTGTCTTACACCTTTCTTATTCGTCCCAGTTATGATATACGTTCTGAACGTCGTCGTCTTCATCAAGAAGATCAAGAATACGGTTCATTTTCTTAATATCATCTTCGTTTGTCAAAGTAGCCCATGTCTGAGGAACCATTGTTACCTCGGCCTCAGCCATTGGAATGCCTTCTTTCTCAAGGGCATCACGTACAGCGCTGAAATCTTCAGGATCTGTAATGATCTCATAAGAATCTTCTTCATCACTGAAATCTTCAGCACCTGCATCAAGGGCGATCATCATCAGATCATCAGCATCCATATCGCATTCTTCCTTGTCAATGATGATCTGGCCTTTCTTGTCAAACATGAAAGATACACAGCCACTTGTACCAATGGAACCGCCGCCCTTTGTGAAAGCACTTCTTACATTGGCAGCTGTACGGTTGCGGTTGTCAGTCAGTGTCTCTACGATAATGGCAACGCCGCTTGGACCATAGCCTTCATATGTATTATTCTCATAGTTAACAGAACCAAGGTCGCCTGCAGCCTTCTTGATACCACGTTCGATTGTATCGTTCGGCATGTTGTTGGCTTTCGCCTTGGCAATAACATCACGCAGTCTGCTGTTATTGTTCGGGTCTGAACCGCCCTCTTTAACAGCTACAGCCAATTCACGGCCGATAATTGTGAAAATCTTACCTTTAGCAGCATCATTCTTTTCTTTTTTATGCTTAATATTCGCAAATTTCGAATGTCCTGACATAATTACACTCCTATCTCGTACTAATAATATCAACCTATTTATTCTATCATTTGTTTCAGCAAGAATCAACCCGTAATTTTGGTAACCTTTACAAGGCTGATGGCATTATCTTTGACATTCATGACTTTAAATGTATAGCCATCGATATCAATGCTGGCAAATTCATTATTCTGCGGAATATGTTCCAACTTGGAAATCAGAAGGCCGTTCAGTGTTTCAAAATTATCATCAAATGTAATGCCAAGAGTACGGGTGATGTCTTCTAATGGGGTCAGGCCTTTCATCAGATAGGCACCGCCGATAATCTGGATGTTGTCTTCATCGGGATCGTATTCATCGAGGATATTACCGACGATTTCTTCAAGAATATCTTCCATGGCTACAAGTCCGCAGGACTGACCGTATTCATCCACAACAATAGCCATATGCATCTTTTTAGCCTGCATTTCACGGAAAAGCGAATTGATATTCTGGGTATCCGGTACAAATACCGGCTTACGCATAACTTCTTTGATGGAGGCATCCGTTTCACCGCTGACAATCAGACGCATGACATCCTTTAAGTGGAGAATACCGATAATATTGTCTGTATCATTCTCAAAAACCGGATAACGGGAGTAGCGTTCCCGGGCCATGATTTCTGCGGCTTCGTTGAGGGAAAGACTGCAGTCCACGGCACAGATATGACGTCTGTGCGTCATAATATCAGAGACTTCCTTGTCATCGAACTTGAAAATGTTGCTGATCATCTCAGCTTCACTGGCTTCAATTACGCCCTGCTCATGTCCTTCGCTGACCATCATGATGATCTCCTCTTCTGTCACATTCTCCTCAATATCCTTTGGATTAATGCCGGCAAGGCGGACAAGAAGGCCGACAGAGCCATTGATGAGTGCAACAAAAGGTCTGCAGAGCGTACTGATCAGTGTCACGATACGAATGGCGGAATAAGCCCATTTCTCAGCATACTTAAAAGCCAGACGTTTTGGAAAAAGAATGCCGAAAACAGTGACAAAATAAATAATGATCAGACAGACGAGCAGGTGACTGATAACTGCAGCAGGCCAATACATCAACCGTGCCCGGGTCATCAGGAGAAATGTCAGGTCCGTAAAGAAAGGCCGTGCAACAAATGCGCCGGCGATAATCGTCACGGCTGCACCGATCAGATCAATGGTACTCATAAAGGCAGCAGGCTGTCCGACAAAACGCAGAATCCTGGCAGCACGGCTGTCGCCTTCCTCTTTCTTCTTGGTTAAAACGGACTCATTGACAGCGGAAACAGCTACTTCTGTTCCGGTAAAAGCTGCATCAATTAACAATAAAATAATAAATATGACGATCCGTATAATGGGGTGTCCATCGTCCATGAAAATAATCTCTCCTTTTTGTAGTGTTTTATAAAAATATATCAGATTTGAAGTTGTTCGTCAAATAAAAAAGCTGTCCCTTTAAGAGACAGCCCCGGAATTATGTATCCAGTTCAAGACTGATGCTTAATGCACGGTCTACTTTTTTGAGAATTTCATTGTCCAGATGACAAACTTTTTCTTTCAGGCGTTTCTTGTCAATGGTACGTACCTGTTCAAGGAGAACAACGGAATTCTTGATAAGCCTGTACTTTTCAGCATCCAGTTCCACATGGGTAGGCAGCTTGGCCTTATTCATCCGTGATGTTATGGCAGCACAGATGACAGTCGGGCTGTGGCGGTTGCCGGTGTCATTCTGAATAATGAGTACTGGCCGTACCCCGCCCTGTTCTGAACCGATCACCGGCCGGAGATCAGCATAATAGATATCGCCTCTTTTAATAATCACGCATATCACACTCCTGATAAACTATAAGGCTATTATTCCCGTTTATCGGAAGTGTATTCATCAGGACTGCGAAAATCTCTGATTATCACCGAAGATAATTCACGATATCGACAACTTCACCGTCACGATAGTAAACACGCGGTACACGGCGATTGATATCGCATACAAATTCGTAATTAAAGGAATTGTTGATGGCGGCAACTTCTTCTACAGGAATGGATTCGCTGCCTTGAGAGCCCACAAGAACGACTTCATCGCCTTGTTTGATCTCATAATCAGCATCTGTAACGTCAACCATCAGCTGATCCATACAGATACGGCCGATGATCGGCCAGGACTGACTGCCAATCAAAACGCGGCCCTTATTGGATAATGCTCTTGGATAGCCATCGCCGTATCCAATGGAAACAGTAGCAATTTTGGTTGGACGCTGACAGACATAAGTAGCTCCATATCCGACGGTGGTGCCCGGTTCCACGGTCTTTACATAGATGACATGGCTCTTCAGACGCATCACAGGTTCCAGTTTGATAATTTCTCTGTCAACTTCATCAGAAGGATACAGACCGTAGATAATAATGCCGGCACGGGCCATATTCATGCGCATGCCAGGGTATTTGATAATGGCTGCACTATTTGCACAATGTTTGATCGGAATATGAACGTCGTTTTTCTCAAGACGGTCGATGACGTTGTCAAAACGCTTCAGTTGTTTAAATGTCATATGATCATCTTCGCAGTCTGCACAGGCAAAATGTGTGAAAATACCGTCGATACGGATATTCTTAAGCAGAGAATTGATCATAACAATCCCCTGAACAGTGGCCTCGATACTCTCAGCATCGGATTTGAAGCCGATTCTACTCATTCCTGTATCCAGTTTAATATGCACATCGGCAACTGTGTGCATGGCGTTTGCAACAGCATCAAAATCTTTGGCCATGCTGTATGTAAAAATAGCAGGCATGATATGATGGGTGATCATATCTGCATACTGTTCTTTGGCAACAAAACCGAGAACAAGGATTGGCTGGATAATACCGTTATTTCGCAGTTCAATACCCTCATCAACAGTTGCAACAGCAAAACCGTAAGCACCCATTGCAGCTAATTCGCGGGCAAGGACAATAGAGCCATGGCCGTAGGCGTTTGTTTTGATGACACACATAAGCTTGGTATCACCGAGAACAGCCTGAATTTCCTGGATATTATGTTTCAGTGCGTCTAAATTAATCTCGGCGCAGGC
>ERZ1673737.1328-NODE-1328-length-24523-cov-4.273459_pt1 | contig 24523 bp, 20 predicted proteins | sample MGYA00580211_ERZ1673737 | MGnify/ENA primary metagenome ERZ1673737 (study PRJEB41218, sample SAMN15661789) | gut metagenome | host: Homo sapiens | place: Canada: London | collected 2015-08-20/2019-03-30 | study: EMG produced TPA metagenomics assembly of... | reverse complement strand
AGAAAAAGAAAAAGTTGAAAAATATTTAAATGAAAACTTAGAGTTATCTTACTTCTTAGAAGAGATAAAAGATGGAGAAAAAACTTATGTAGAATTATCTGCAATGGGAGACTTTTACTTAAAGACTGTTAAAAATTGTAAATATTTACCAAGAAGAACTACTAATATTCCTGTAAGTGAAAAAGAGATACCATCTTCAACAATAACAGAGAGACCACAAGAGTTAGATGATATGTTAAGTTTATTAAAAGGTTCTCCATATGTAAATAAATTAAAAGTTGTATTCCATAATCCAAATAGAAAATTAAAAGTTTCTAAATTCTTTATTTTAGATAGTGATGATTTTGAGAGTACATTAGCTCTTGAAATGAAAACTTCTATGGGAGGATTTAGAGTAGATATATACACTGTAGCTGATACTAAGAAAGAGTATGAAGCTCTAATGGTATACTTCAATGAAAATTTCCTATAATAGATAAAATAATTATATAAAAGATATAAGAGGCTGTTGCAAATTCTTAAATTGCAACAGCTCCATTATTTTTTGATTAGTTTAGAAATTTTTCTGCTATAATAGTGATAGAAAGGAGCAGATAAAATGTATAAAAGAAGATTTTATATAATTATACTTATATTTTTCATATGGTATTTAGGTTCAATTTTTAAATTATGGAATAGTTTTATAATTCCATCTCCTGAAAAGGTAATAAAAAGTTTTTTTATTTTATCAAAAAATGGAAAATTACTAAATAGCGTAGCTATAAGTTTAAGAAGAGTTATAATAGGTTTTGGAATATCTATATTTTTTGCTCTTCCTCTTGGAATAGTATTTGGTATAAAGCCTAAATTATATGAGTATTTTAAAAATCTGTTGGAATTTATGAGGCATGTTCCCCCGTTAGCCCTAGTTCCAATGATAATACTCTGGTTTGGAATAGGAGAGTTATCAAAAATAGTAATAATAATATTAGCTAGTTTTTTTCCCATATTTTTAAATTCACTAAAAGGGATAGTAAGTTGTGATGAGAAATATATAGAGGTTGGGAAAGTTTTTAATTTAACTCATATGGAAATATTTAAAAAGATAATATTACCAAGTGCTATTCCAGATATACTTCTAGGATTAAAGTTGGGGCTTGGTTATAGTTGGAGAGCAATAATAGCAGCGGAACTTATAGCTTCATCTTCAGGGATAGGATATCTAATTTTAGATGCCCAACAAATATCTAGGTCAGATATAGTAGTTGTTGGTATATTATCCATAGGATTTTTAGGAATGATTACAGATTATATATTTTCTATTTTTACTGATAAATATTTAAAAAAAAGAAAAGGAAGCTTGTATGAGAGGTTTATATAGAGTAAAAAACTTAACTAAAATCTATGAAAAAAAAGAGGTTTTTAAAAATTTAGATTTAGAGATAAAAAATGATGAAATAACAGTTATCTTGGGAAAAAGTGGCTGTGGGAAAACTACTTTAATGAGGATATTATCTAAATTAGATGAAGATATTCAAGGGGAAGTGAAATTTTATGATGAAAATAATTTAGAAGCTCAAGGAAAATATGGGGTAGTTTTTCAAGAGAGTAGATTATTGCCTTGGCTTACTGTAGAGGAGAATATAACTATTCACGGGAGAAAAGAGAATGTAGATAAATATTTAGAGATGATAGGGTTGGGGGAGTATAGGAAAAGTTACCCTCAAGAACTATCTGGAGGAATGGCTCAAAGAGTAGCATTAGCTAGAGCTTTAAGTTATGAGCCAGATACACTGTTTATGGATGAGCCTTTTTCAGCTTTAGATTATTTTACTAGGAGGCAATTACAAAAAGAGTTGTTAAAAATCTATGAAAAAACTAAGATAGGAATAATTTTTGTAACACATAATTTAGATGAAGCACTAGCACTAGCTCATAGAGTTTTAGTTATAAAAGAGGGAAAAATATTAGAATTTAGAATAGATAAAAATTATCCAAGAGAGATAGAAGATATGGAATTATTAAAATTAAAAGGTAAAATAATAGATTTAATAGAAAATTAAGGAGGGATAAATATGTTAAAAAAGATAATGGCTTTAATGAGTATGGTTTTAGTGTTATTGTTAGGTGCATGTGGAAAGGAGAAAAAAGTTGAAAACATAAATTTGACTTATGTTAAATCTCCATTAAATATTCCATCTATATTAGAAAAAAACTTAAAAATGTTTGATAAAGAGTTTGAAAAAGATGGAATAAAGATAAATTTTTATGAATTGACAACAGGACCAGAACAAACTAATGCTCTAGCAGCTGGAGAGTTAGATTTTTTACATGCACTAGGTGGAACTTCTGCTATAATAGCAGCTTCTAATGGAGTAGATTTAAAAATTACCAATGTATATAGTAGATCACCAAAGGGATTTATGATTCTTTCAAAAAAAGATGAAATAAATACTCCTGAGTCATTGAAAGGGAAAAAAATAGGAGGACCAAAGGGAACAATACTTCATCAAGTGTTAGTAGGATATTTAGGGAAAGGAAATCTTAAAGAGGAAGATGTAGAATTTATAAATATGGGACTTCCTGATGCTTTAGCAGCTATGGAAAGTGGACGTATAGATGCAGCTCTACTTGCTGGACCTGTAGCTTTAAAAGCTATAAAAAATGGTGCTAAGGTAGTAAGTAATGGGGAAGGATTGACACAAGGACTAGTAGTTACAGCTGTAAGTGGAAAATTTTTAAAAGAGAATCCAGAGTTAGTTAAGAGATTTTTAAAAGTCAATGAAGATGCAGTAAAATATATTGATGAAAATTTTGAAAATACTTTAAAAATAACAGCTGAAGATGTAGGACTAACAAAGGACGAGGTACTAGAGTTATATCCACTATATGATTTTAATCCAGAGATAAGAGAGGCAGATATTCAAGATTTAATAGAGACACAAGAATTTTTAATAAAAAATGGTATGCAAGAGAATAGAATAGATATAAATAGTATTATAGCTAAATAATATTTTTAGATATAAGATTTATTAACAAGGAGATTGAGGATTGAAAATAAAAATAAAAAAAGAATTTAAAACGGAAATTTTAGTTGTAGGAACTGGGATAGCAGGGCTTATAGCAACAGAGAGAGCTCTAAAAAAGAGAAAAAGAGTTTGTCTTGTGACAAATAAAAAATTGTGTGGTGGAGCTAGTTATTTTCCATTAAAAGGAACATTGGGAATACAAGTTACAAAAGATAAAGATGATTATGAAAGATATTATGAAGATATAGTAAAAATGGGAAATGGAATGGAAAATCCTGAGTTGATAAAAACTTATATCTCAAATATAAAAAATAGTTTATATCTATTAAATAAGATTGGATTTGAACCTTGGCTTCGTAAAGATTCTAGACCTGCATGTTTTGCAAAATATTCAAGAGATATCTATCTCATAAATAATTGGAAAAAAGCTAAGGAAAGATGTAAAAGAAAATTAAAAAATCACAGAGGATTAAATATTTTAGAAAATAGTACCTTGGTTAGAATAGTTACTAAAGATAAAAGAGTAGTTGGAGCTATATTTCAATGTAAGCAAAATTTTATCTTTGTAAAGGCTAAAGTAATTATACTAGCAACTGGTGGAGTAGCTAGCAATTATAAAGATAGTCTTTATCCAGAAGGAATAAATGGAATTGGACATATTGCTGCTTTAGATGCTGGGGCTATAGCTCAAAATATGGAGTTTATACAATTTATACCAGCTTTCTTAAAACCTAGATATAATGTATTATTTGGAGAACATACTCTTAAATATTGCTTAGGAATGTATGATTTAAAAAATAATCTACTTTTATCTGGAGTAGATGATGAAAAAAATAAGGAGCTTTGGATAGAAAGAAGTAGCTATGCTCCTTTTAGTGTAGATTTTAAAAGTCATATAATTGATTTAAAAATTTCAACAGAGGGAGTTGGGATAAAATATTCTAAGGAGCTCTATGAAGATAAAGAAGAGTTTTATATAGTTTATTTAGATTGGCTAAAGAATGATATGGGAATAGATTTATTAAAAGATAATATTATCATCAGTCATTTTGCTCATAGTTGTAATGGTGGTATAAAGATAGATGAATTTGCTAGAACAGAAGTAAAAGGATTGTATGCAATAGGGGAAGTTGCTTCTATAATAGAGGGAGCCAATAGATTAGGTGGAAATTCTCTAGGTGGTTCTTTAGTTTTTGCAAATAGAGCTATTATCAATGCTGTTGAATATATCAAAAATACCAAAAGCTTTAAATTAAAAAAGAGAGATGTTGAGCAAGATTTTAATGCTTGGATAAAAGAGATTACTAGAGAAGATAAAAATAATCTCTTAGATAAAAAAAGTGTTATAAAAATCTTAAAAAATATTACAAGTGATAATTTAGGAATTGTTAGAAGTGCAGATAAAGTAAAAAGATTATTTGAAGAATTAAAAAATATTAGAGAAAGCTATAGTATAGAGAAAAATTTAAAAGAAGGTTCATTAGAAGTCTATTTAATAGAAGAAAGTATAAAAATGTTAGCTTTGAGCATTTTAAATCGTGAAGAAAGTAGAGGGGGACATTATAGAGAGGATTTTCCAAAAACTTCAAATGAAGTTGTAAAATTAAATGTTAAAAGAAAAAATAATGAATTCTTAATTGAGAAAGTAAAAGTTAAATAATAAAAACCTCTTTACAATGGTAAGTTGTAAGGAGGTTTTTATATTAAAATTAAGAATTGAAAATTATTTTTTATATAATTATTCTTTTCAGATTTAATTTTGTTTATAAATAAAGATTAATATTTTAAATTGATTTTAGACCAAAATTTAGATTCTTCACCTTTTATTTTTCCTTTTAATATAGGATCATTAGTTTCTTTCATCCAATTATCAACTTTATTTCTTAATTCTTTTAAAATGAGGCTGTAATTAGGATTATCAGCTATATTATTCAATTCTAAAGGATCTAAAGTAAGGTCATATAACTCTTCTTTTTTATTTTCTAAATTAAATTCTTCTTGATAAGGGATACCAGAAGAAGTATTATAGATATCAGCTGGCATATATACTTGTGGTCCTTTTTCTAAATTTTTTATATATTTAAATTTTTTAGTTCTTATTCCACGCATTGGATTATATCTATCATGCCAAGTCATTTCACAAAAGAATTCATCCCTAATTTTAGAAGAAGAATCTTCTGTAATTAAAGAAGCAAAACTTTTTCCATCTAAATTTTCTGGAATTTTTATATTAGCTAATTCTAAAATAGTTGGCATCATATCTATATTGCATAAAAGCTGATTCTTTTCTTTTTTAATAGGAGAGTTAGGGTTTCTAATTAAAAGAAACGTTTCTAATCCAGAGTCTCTTAAAGTACCTTTACATCTAGGAAATGCAATACCGTGATCAGTTGTAAATATAATATAGGTACTATCTAAAAGATTGTTTTCTTTCATAAAATTTATTATTTCACCAAAAGAATTATCTAAAACTTTAACAGTTCCATTAAATAAAGAAATATCTTTTCTTAGACCAGGAGTATCTTTTAAAAAAGGAAAAGGAGTAATGTTTTCAGGATTATCAGCAAAATTTTCATATTCGTCAAAAGGTCTATGAGTTTCTTCAAAACCAACACTAATAAAAAAAGGAGTATTATTATCTCTGTTATTCATATAATTTTTAAAAGCTTGAACAACATTAGGTCCTTTATTCCCTAAAACTTCAATATAATTATCATACCCTAGTTTTTCACCAGAAGTAGATTTTCCATGTTCTTCTCCTTCAAAAGTTTCATGACTAAGTCCTATTAAAGTAGTTTCATAATGATTTTCTTGTAGATACATTTGAAAAGTTTTAATGTTATTTTTGATTCCAAATCCTTTATGACCTAGTCCAATCATACCATGATTATGAGGGTAAAGTCCAGTTAGTATTCCAGCTCTACTTGGACTACATTGTGGAGCAGGACAAAAATAATTGTTAAATTTAATTGCTTCTAATGAAAATTGATTGATATTAGGTGTATTTACATTATAGCCATAAGGTCCAATACACCTTCCAGTATCATGAGAAATAATAAATAAAAAATTAGGTTGTTTTAACATATAAATTCTCCTTTAAATATTGTTTTTATTAATATATTTTCCGTATATTAAAGTACAAATAAATGATATTAAAATTGTAACTCCCATTGCTAAGAAGTAAACATTCCAGAATTTAGAAGGAATATTTAAGAAAGCAGGTAAACCTCCAATTCCAATTGTTCCTTCAACTTTATTTAAAGCAACAATAAATCCACCGAAAGCAGCTCCAATCATTGATATAACAAAAGGATATTTAAATCTAATGTTAACTCCAAACATTGCAGGTTCAGTAACACCTAAAAAAGCTGATATAGCAGATGTAATACAAAGAGATTTAAATTTTTTGTCATTTTGAGTAAAAGTCATTGCTAAAGTTGCAGCTCCTTGAGCTATATTTGACATTATTCTAACTGGCCAAAGATATGTCATTCCAACTGCAGCAATTAGTTGTAAATCAAGAGCTATAAATGTGTGATGCATACCAGTGACAACTAGTAAAGAGTTAATTCCAGCATAAATTCCCCCAGCTAAAGCTCCAAAATTATCAAACAATTTTAAAATAGAATCTGTTATTAAAATACTTACTTTTAAAGACAAAGGTCCAATAATTATAAAAACTATAAATCCAGTTAAAAGTAAAGTAATAGGAGCCACTAATAATAATTGAAAAGATTCTTTTATTTTTTCTTTTAAAAACTTTTCAATTTTTACTAAAATAAAAGCAGCAATCAGAACTGGTAAAACTTGTCCTTGATAACCAACTTTATCTACCATAAGACCAAAAATATTCCATTGTGGTGGAGTTTCAAGTCTAAGTGCAGCATTAACACTAATTAGACTTGGATGTATCATCATAAGTCCTAAGATTATACCAAGTAATGGACTTCCTCCTAGTTTTTTTACTGCACTCCAACCAACTAATCCAGGTAAAAAAACAAAAGTTGTTCCTGCAATAAGATTTACAATTTCACTAAAATCTTTCCATTGTGGATATACTTCTATTAAAGATTTTCCAGTAAAAAATACATCTTTTCCAACTAAAATATTGTTTATCCCAAGTAACAATCCAGCTGATACAATAGCAGGAAGAATAGGAATAAAAATATCTCCTAAAACTTTTACAAACTTTTGAAACCAGGATAGATTTTTTTCACTAACTTTCTTTTTTTCTTCTGAAGTCATTTCTTTGATATTTGTTATTTCTACTAATCTAGAATAAACTTTATTTACTAAACCAGGACCAATTATAATTTGAAATTGTCCATTAGCCAAAAAACTACCTTTTACTAAAGGAAGTTTTTCAAGAGCATCTGTATTTATTAATTTTTCATTTTTTAAGTCAAATCTTAATCTAGTAATACAATGCGTAACAGAATTAATATTATTATCACCTCCAATACAATTTAAAATGTTTTTAATGTCTTGATCATTAAAGTTCATTTTTTATTCCCCCCTTATATAATATTTATTATTTTTTTCTATAAAATATAAATGAATCATATGCTTCAAGTTTTAAATTTTTATCTAATTTTTTATTCATATCTCCATTTGAAAGGATACACTCATATCCCTCAATATCAAAATCTAAATCTATTTCACAAGAAGTGCCATAGAAATTATTTATAACTAAAAGCTCCTCATTTTTAAATTCTCTTTTGAACATATAGATATTTTTATCCTTTTCAGCTAGTGGAATAGTTTTTCCTAAAGTTATTACTCTATATTTTTTTCTTAGAGCTACAAGTTTACGATAATAATTTAAGATGCTATATTCATCATCAATTTGATTTTTTACATTGATATCTCTATAATTTTTTATACTTTCAATCCAAGGAGTTCCTTTAGAAAATCCACCATTTATCTCATCAGACCATTGCATAGGAGTTCTTCCATTATCTCTTGAACGTTCCATTACAATTTTCATAGCTTCCTCATTACTTAAGCCATTATTCATTAAAATTTTATGATAATTGATAGATTCCACATCTCTATATTGTGAGATATTATCAAAGTATGCATTAGTCATACCTATCTCTTCTCCTTGATATATATATGGAGTACCTCTTAACATATGGATAACAGTTCCTAACATCTTAGCTGATTTTTTCCAATAGTTTTTATCATCTCCAAACCTTGATACAACTCTAGGTTGATCGTGGTTACACCAGAAGAGAGCTGACCAAGCATCATGTTCTTGCATTCCAATCTGCCAAGAGTTAAGTATATCTTTTAATTCTTGAAAATCAAAAGGTTGTAGTGCCCACTTGTCTTTGTTTTTATAATCTACTTTTAAGTGATGGAAATTAAATACCATAGATAGTTCATTTTCTTTTTTACCAGAGTATTTAAAACAATTTTCCATAGAAGTAGAAGACATCTCTCCAACAGTTATGATATCATTTTTTTGTCCAAAGGTATTTAGGTTTAACCCTTTTAAATATTCATGTATCTTAGGGCCATCAGTATAGAATCTTCTTCCATCTCCCTCATAATCATTTTCAAATTTTTCTGGTTTAGAGATAAGGTTTACTACATCAAATCTAAAACCATTAACTCCTTTATCTAACCAAAATTTTACAACTTTATAAATTTCCTCTCTCACTTCTGGATTTTCCCAGTTTAAATCTGCTTGAGTTTTATCAAAGAGATGTAAGTAATAACTTTCTAATTCTTCTACATATTCCCAAGCATTTCCCCCAAATTTTGAAGCCCAGTTAGTAGGAGGATTTCCCTTTTCTCCCTTCTTAAAAATGTAGAAGTCTTGAAATTTTTTCTCTCCAGCTAAAGCTTTTTTAAACCATTTATGCTCAGTAGAAGTATGATTAAAAACCATATCTAACATAATTCCAATTCCTCTTTTTTTAGCTTCTGCTGAAAGTCTATCAAAATCTTCCATAGTTCCGTATGCAGGATCTATGTTACAGTAGTCAGCCACATCATAACCATTATCCCTCTGTGGAGATATAAAAAATGGTGTTATCCAGATGTAGTCTGCTCCAAGATATTTTATATAATCTAATTTTTCAGTAATTCCATTTAAGTCTCCAATACCATCATTGTTGCTGTCGTAAAAAGATTTAGGATAAACTTGATAAACAACCTTATCTTCAAAATTCATTTCACCATCTCCTTATACGTATATGTTTTACAATACTAATATAACATATACGTATATGATAGTCAAGAGTAATTTTAACTATTTGAATAATTTTAACTTGTATGTTATATTATAACTAGATAGAAAAAAGGAGAAAATATTATGGAAAGTAAGTATATTCAATTATATAATAGACTTTTAGAGCAGATAGAAAATAAGAAATTACAAGAGAGGGATAAGCTTCCTTCGGAAAAAGAGCTGATGGAAAAGTATAACATGTCTAGGGATACTGTAAGAAAAGCCCTAAACATGTTGGTACAAGATGGACATATAGAAAAAGCTAAGGGAAAGGTAGCTACTGTAGCTAGTAGAAATCAATTTAATTTTCCAATCTCAGCAATAAAATCTTTTAAAGAATTACATGTTGGAATAGAAAACTCAACTTATGTAGAAAATCTTGAGATAGTTAAGGGAGAGAAGGAGATTATTAAAAAATTAGGTATCAGTAAAGATGAAGAATATTTTAAACTTATACGTATAAGAAAAATAGAGGGAGAAAGAATAATTATAGATAAGGACTATATCCCAAGAAAATATGTAGCAAATATACCTCTAAAAGCTGCTCAAGACTCCTTATATGAATATTTAGAAAATGACTTAGGAATGAAGATTAGTTATTGTACAAAAGAGATAACAGTACATAAAGTAACTGATGAAGATAGAGAACTTTTAGATATGAAATATTTTGATATTGTAGTAGTAGTAAAATCTTTTTCTTATTTAGAGGGGGGACTTCTTTTTCAATATACAGAGGCAAGGCATAGACCAGACAAATTTAAATTTATAGATTATGCTTATAGGGAGAAGAGAAGATGATAAGAGAGTTTAAAATAAAGGATTTAGAAAGAGTGATGGAGATTTGGTTGGAGTCAAATATAGATGCACACTCTTTTATAGATAAAAAATATTGGGAAGATAACTATGAGATGGTAAAGGAGATACTACCGAGTGCAGAGATTTATCTTTATGAAGAAAATAAAAATATTCTTGGCTTTGTAGGTTTGATGGAAAATTATATAGCTGGAATATTTGTTGAGAAAAATTTTCATTCTCAAGGAGTAGGGAGAAAACTGTTAGATTGGTGTAAAAGTTTAAAGAGAGAATTAACTTTGAGTGTCTATGAGAAAAATCAAAAGGCATACTCTTTTTATATTAGAGAGGGCTTTCAAGTGGTAGAAAAAAAGATAGATGAGAATACCAGTGAGATAGAGTTAGTTATGTATTGGAGAGGGGATTGATGAGGGATATATTAATTGATAGTATAAAAACAAGTTTGATAGATAGAAATATGGAGTCTATTCTATCTTATCAGCATAAGCTTATCTCTAATAGGGAAGAAAAAATAATAAGTTTAATAAGAAGAGAGCTGGAAAGTTGTGATGAATTTATAATCTCAGTAGCCTTTATAACTTTAGGTGGGGTTACTATGATACTTGAACAGTTGAAAGAGTTGGAGCAAAGAGACGTAAAGGGAAAAATTTTAACAGGAGATTACCTAACTTTTACTCAACCTAAGGCACTTAAAAAACTTTTGGAGTTTAAAAATATAGAGTTGAAGATATTATCAGATGAAAAATTTCATGCTAAGGGGTATTTTTTTAGAAAGGGAGATATATGGACAATGATAGTGGGAAGCAGTAATCTTACTCAAACAGCTCTCACTATAAATTTTGAATGGAATTTGAAAATTAACTCTCTTAAAGATGGGAAGATAACTCATGATATTTTAAATAATTTTTATGAGATTTATAATAAAACTCCTAGATTGGATAGTGATTTTCTTGATAAGTATGAAAAAATATATATGCTTACAAAGGAGTACAACAAAAAAAGACAGAAAGAGATAAAAGAGTACAAGGAGATAACTCCTAATCTTATGCAAAGACAGGCTCTTGAAAATCTGAAAGTTTTGAGAAACTATGAAAAAAGAGGACTTCTTATTAGTGCAACAGGCACAGGAAAAACTTATCTTAGTGCCTTTGATGTAAAAAATTCAAATCCTCAAAAAGTGCTCTTTATAGCTCATAGAAAAACTATACTTCAAAAGTCAAAGGAAGCCTATGAAAATATTTTAAGAAATAAAAAAATAGTAATATATGGAGATGAGGAAGTAGAAGGAGCAGATGTTGTTTTTGCTATGATACAAACTCTGAGTAAAGAGAATCATCTGGCAAAATTTTCTCCAGATTATTTTGATTATATAGTAGTAGATGAAGTACATCATGGAGGAGCAAAGAGTTATCAGGCTGTTATCAATTATTTTACTCCTAAATTTTTATTGGGAATGACAGCTACTCCAGAGAGAGGAGATAATTTTGATATATATAAGTTATTTGATAATAATATAGCTTATGAAATTAGATTGCATGATGCTTTAAAAGAGGAGTTACTATGTCCTTTTCATTATTTTGGTATCTCTGATATAGAAGTAGATGGGGAATTAATAAATGAAAAGAGTGGAATAAAAAAACTTACAACATCTGAAAGGGTAAATCATATTTTAGAGAAGAGTAAATTTTATGGATATAGTGGAGAAAAGCTTCATGGACTTATTTTTGTATCTCGTGTAGAGGAAGCATTACTTCTTGAGGAAAGATTTCAAGAGAGGGGAGTAAAATGTGTAGCTTTAGTTGGAGATGATAGTGATGAGAAAAGAGAAAAGGCTATAACTGAGCTTGAAAATGGTAAGATAGAGTATATTATAACTGTAGATATATTTAATGAGGGAGTAGATATTCCTTGTGTAAATCAAGTGATACTGCTACGTCCTACTGAGTCATCAATTGTATATATCCAACAACTAGGGAGAGGACTTAGAAAATATCCAGATAAGGAGTATGTAGTTATACTTGATTTTATTGGTAACTATGAGAAAAACTTTTTAATTCCTGTAGCTGTATCTCAAAATAGTAGCTATGATAAAGACTATATGAAAAGGTTTATAATGAATGGAACAGATATGATTCCAGGACAGAGTTCTATAATTTTTGAGGAGATAGTTAAGGAGAGAATTTTTGAAAATATTAATAAAACAAACTTTTCTACAAAGAAAAATGTAGAAAAAGACTTCGTACTTCTTGAAAAACAACTTGGAAGAATACCTCTGCTATATGATTTTTTTGAAAAGAATATGATAGAGCCAAGTGTAATATTGAAATATAAGAAAACTTATGATGAGGTACTTAGAATTTTAAAACCTAGAGAGGAGTTTCCAGCTCTTAATGAAAGGGAGAGCAACTATCTAACTTTTTTATCTAGCTTTTTTACTCCAGCTAAAAGAGTGCATGAGATGGTAATCTTAGAAAAGTTACTGAGAGATGAAAAAATAGATATAGATGAGATAGAGAAAATTTTAAAAGAGAGATACTCTTTAAGTAATCAAAAAGAAAATATTGAAAATGCTATAAAGCATTTAGCAAAGGAGATATTTGTAAGCCTTTCAACAGCTAAGGATTTTTTACCTATTGTTGAAAGATATGGGGAGGATATAGTTTTAAGTAACGATTTCAGAAAAAGTTACAAAGAGAAAGAGTATTTTAAAAATCTAATAGATGATTTGATAAAATATAACTTGGCGTACGTGGAGAAAAACTATAAACAAATAGAAGAGGAGAGTATATTAAGATATAAGGAGTATAGTAAGCAGGAAGCATTTTGGTATCTCAATTTAGATTTTAATAATGGTTACCAAGTAAGTGGATACACTGTTTTTGAAGAACAGAGAAAAGTAATACTATTTATTACTTTGGATGATACACCACCTTTTACCCAATATGATAATAAGTTTTTTGATAATAGAAGATTTACTTGGTATTCAAAAAATCAAAGGTGTTTAAGTAGAAATGGTAAACTTACAGCAGAGGGAAAGATAGCAGAAAATTATTATACTTTAGAAGCCTTTATTAAGAAAAAGTCTGGAGAAAATTTTTACTACCTTGGACAAGTTAAAGAGGTATTAAATCCTAAGGAGATAATAAATTATAAAGGAAATCAAGTAGTAGAGTATGAGTTACTTTTGAAAGATGAGATAGAAAATAGATTATATGAATATTTATTAGGAAAATAAGGTAGAGTATATCTACCTTATTTTTTTATAGAGATATAGAGGGCGTCCAATATTTCCATAGTTAGTAAAACTAGTTATATATTTTATATTTTCTAAATAATCCAGATATTTTTTTATAGTAACATTGCTAATATCAGTTATTTGACAAATATCTTTTATTCCAAACTCTTCATTTGGAAGATTAGATATAATTTGAGTAACTTTTTCTAATGTTTTTGAATTCAATCCCTTTGGAAGATTTAAGCTAGAAGGAGTAGAATGAATATTATCAATAGAATCTTGCTTAACTTTAGATTTATTTAAGATTTCATCTCTAGTAAAAATTTTATCTATACTAATTTTTAATCTTTCAAAATCAAATGGTTTTATTAAGTAATCAATACAACCAAATGAGAAAGCTTTTTTTATATCTTCTCCTCCATTAGCAGAAGTTATCATAATAACATCAGTGGTATAACCTAATGTTCTTATTTTCTTCAAAATTTCTATTCCATTCTCTTCACCTAAAAATACATCTAAAATAATTAAATCAACTTTATGAGTAGTTAAAAAATCTAAAGTATCTTTTTCAGTAAAAGTTCTTCCAAGAACTTTTATATTTTGAAAACTAGAAAGATACTCTTCGTTAATCATAGCTACCATTGGGTCATCTTCAACAATTAGAACCTTCTTCATTTTTCACCTCTATAATAAAAGTTTTTTTAGATTCATCTCTTTCTATTCTTATATTTCCGTTATATAATTTTAATTTTTCTTGCACAAGATAGAGTCCAACACCACGATTTTTCCCCTTTGTAGAGAAACCATAATCAAATATTTTATTAAGAATATCATCTGAAATAGATTTTCCATTATCAGTAACAGATATAGAAAAAAAGCTTTTATTTTGTAATATTTGTATTTTTATAAATTTATTATCTATACTATAGTCTATAAAAGACTCTATAGAGTTTTCAATAAGATTTCCAATAATAGTACTTAGATCTTCAATAAAAAATTTTTTAGGTTTAAGCTCAAAGTTAGATTTTGAATCAAATATAAACTCTATTTTTCTTTCTTTACAAATAGCTTCTTTTCCTAAAAGTATAGCCTTTAAAAAAGGATTTTTAATTTGATTATATTTTTTAAAATCATACTCATTTAATTCTTGAGCCTCCAATATATATTTTTTAGCTAAATCTAATTTATTAATATTAATAAGTCCTAGAATTACATGAAGTCTATTCTTAAATTCATGTATGTTGGCTCTCATTCCCTCTACCAGTTGATCAATACCTGTAATTTCTCTTGCATAAGAATCTACATCATCACGAGTTTTTAATAGTAAAATATTTCCAAAATATTTTTCATTTTGACATATTGGAAGTATTTTTATATAGAAAATATTATTATCTATTGTAATTTCTGTTCTAGTAATATTGTTCCCACCCAGTAAAGATAATGTGTGATTTAAAACTTTTTCAGGAGAAAGATATGGAAATTTTTTAAAGAATACTTGATTTACTCCTACAATTTGATTTTCTTTATTGAGAGCAATCAATCCAGATTCCAAATTATTTATAATAAGTTGTTCTTTGATATGAAGTTGAGTAATATCTTCAGGTTCTAAGCCAAATAAAGATTTTTTTACTCCTCCAGCAAAAAATATAGAAAGTATAAAAGCTATAGTTAGCGCTAATAAAAATAGTGAAGTAAAGATTATTATAGTAGAATTGTTAGAAGTTTTTATAAGGTTATCATATTTTCCAATCATTACAAAGCCAAGTACTTTATTTTTCTCCTGTGATAAGATAGGTTCGAACCATCTAGTAGTAATACCTACAGAACCAAGCATAGTAGAAAAATATCCTTCATTTTTAAGAATTTTATCCCAATTTACAGGATTAACAAATTTTTGACCAATTTGTTTTTTATCTAAGTGTGAATATTTTTTACCAGTAACATCAGCCACAACAATGATATCTATATCTTTGAAGATTGAGATATATTTATCCATTTTTTTATCAATATTAGGATTGATTATTCCACTACCAACTGACTGTATAACGACATCATCAGTAGCAACTAGTTTTGACATTTCAACGAGATTGTTATTTATATTTTTTTTATTTGCAGTAAGTTTTATATTGATAAAAATTCCATAAGAGATAATAAGTGTAAAAAAGTTAATAAGTGTTACATATAAAATAAGTTTACTTTTAAAATTTAATTTATCCATATAACTATCTTAACATTTTTTTTATTTAAATACTATATATTAAAAGATAAATTAATGAACTTTTAATGAAAGAAATTTTATCTATAAAAAGGAAGAAAAAAATCAAAATACTTAAAAAAATATTTATAAAGTTAAAAAAATTGAAGTTATGGAGTAAAAAGAGTATTCTATGATATGAAAAAAGTAATTTTATGGAGGGATTTATGAATTTTGGTGAAATTTTAACAGGAATTTTAAAAAACAACAATATAGTAGGAGCTATATCGTCATCAGTTTTGATTATCTTATTTGGATTTTATTTGAGAAGAAAGGAAGTATTCAAAGATAGCACAGCAAAGATATTGACAGATGTAATACTCTCAGCTTCATTACCAGCATTAGCTTTCAATGCTTTTATGCAAGATATTAATAAACATAGTCTAATGCAAGGTATAAACCTATTGATTTGGGGATTTGCTATCTATATAATACTTATATTTGCAACAAAGTTTCTTTATATAAAATATAATGGAGACAAAAAAGTTGTTTTAGAGATACTAACAACTTTTGGTTCAACAACTTTCTTTGGTATTCCAATCATAGCTGCAGTTTATGGAGCTACTGGAGTAATGTATGCTTCTATCTTTAATATAGCTTATAGAGTATTTTTATATTCTTATGCTTACATTAAGATGTCTGGAATAAAAGCTGATAAAAATAATATTAAGCAAATGTTTTTAAACTCTATTGTACTTGCAACTTTTTTAGGAATGTTTATATGGGTATTTCAAGATTCTCTTCCACATATTACAATAGGAGAAAAGAGTTATGCATTTTTAAGAATAGACAAAACAGCTTTCTGGTTATTTAAACCAATGACATATTTAGCTGCTCTTTCTTCTCCACTAGCTTGGTTAGCAATAGGAGCAAAATTAGCTGATATCTCATTAGCAGAAGCTATATCATCAAGAGATTCATGGATATACAGTTTCTTCAAAGTACTAGTAGTTCCATTTATTAACTTAGTAGCTCTATATATTTTAACTGTAACAAATATTCTACCAATATCATTTGTAGGATTAGCTTCTGTAATTATAATGATGGCTACTCCAACAGCTACAGTAGCAGCAGCTTATGCTATTAAGTTTGATAAGGAATCTGTACTTACATCAAACTGTTCATTACTTTCTACAATATTCAGTGTAATATGTATGCCTCTTTGGATAGTAGTACTAGAGATAATAAAATCTTTAAATATATTTATGTAAGCTTTAGGAGGAGAACATGAAGTTAATATGTTATGGAGTTAGAAAAGTAGAAAAACCTTTCTTTGAAAGATTGAACAAATTTGGTTATGAATTGACTTTAATAGAGGAGTTAATGAATGACGAGAATGTGAATCTAATAGAAGGACATCAAGCTGTTATGCTTAGAGCTAACTGTCCAGCTAATAGAAAAAATTTAGAAAAAATGAAAAATTTTGGTGTAGAATATCTACTTACAAGAACAGTTGGATATAACCACATTGATTTAGAAGCTGCCTATGAGATGGGATTTAAGATGGCTAGAGTTCCAAGATACTCACCTAATGCTATAGCGGAACTAGCTATTACATTTGCTATGAATCTAGTTAGAAAAGGTTCATACATGGTTGATAGAACAAGAAATAAAAATTTTATCGTTGATGAATATATGTTTAGCCCTGAGATTAGAAATCTTACTGTTGGAGTAGTTGGAACTGGGAAAATAGGATTTACAGCAGCAAAACTTTTCAAGGGATTGGGAGCTAGAGTAATAGCTTACGATCTATATCCAAGTGAGGCAGCTAAAGAAGTGGTAGAGTATGTAACTATGGAAGCGTTAAATAAGAGTGCTGATATAATTACATTACATTGTCCATATATAAAGGGAGAAAATGATAATTTATTAGGAGAAGAATTTATTTCTAATTTAAAAGATGGAGCTATCCTTATTAATACTGCAAGAGGAGAACTTCAAGATATAGAAGCTATAATAAAAGGATTAGAGAGTGGAAAAATTGGAGGATTTGCAACTGATGTATTCTCTAATGAAAAAGAATTCTTCTTTAAGGATATGGCTGGAAAAGAGATTGATAAAAATGTTGAGAAGTTAATCTCTTTATATCCAAGAGTTTTAATAACTCCACACATTGGTTCTTATACAGATGAAGCCTTAACAAATATGATAGAAATCTCTTATGAAAACTTAGATGAATTTTTAAGAACAGGAGATTGTCAAAATAAATTATAATAAATTTAGAATAAGATTATTATAGTGATGATTTATAAAATATAAAAATAAAAAGTCAAGAATAACTCACTTTGTTATCCTTGACTTTTGTTTCTTATAAATCTATTATCATAATATCTCTCAGAGCTTGAAGATTTTCAAGAGTAGGGGTATCAATTCTAACCTTATAAGTTACTCTATCATTATATCCCTTATCTAAATATTCAGCCCCACCACTGTTTAAGATAGATTCTACCTCTCCAATTCTTTCATAGGAAAAATCAATAAGATAGATTTTTCTTTCTACATACTCCTCTATCCCAGCTTCCTGTATAGCAAGTTTAGCTGTTTTAGCATAGTTTCTAACAAGTCCACCAGCTCCTAGCTTTATTCCACCAAAATATCTAGTAGCTACAACAGCAAGGTTTGTAACTTCCATATAGGTAATGATATCTCCCATTGGTTTACCAGCAGTACCACTAGGTTCTCCATCATCATCAGTTTTAAAGTACTCCTGTCCATTGTCTACTACCTTATAAGCAGAACAGTTATGTGTAGCATCTGGGTGCTTATTTTTTATAGATTGTATAAATTCCTCAGCTTCTACCTTACTTCCAACAGGCTTTACATAGCCTATAAATTTTGATTTTCTCTCTTCAAATTCAATAACATACTCTCTAGCAACACTTTTCATAAATCTCTCCATTAAATTAATTTATCTAAAAAACTAAGAATAGCCATATAAACTGGAGCTATAAATTTATATAAAAATCCAGTCCAACTTAGAATCATAATTATAAAAATACCATATCTATCCATATGGAAGATACTATCTCTTAAATCATAACTACCTATTGAAGCAAGTACTCTTGAACCATCTAGTGGTGGTATTGGTATAATATTAAATACAGCAAGCAAAATATTCAAGCTAATCATATAGAGTACAGGCTCAAGTAGATGTAGAGGAGCTAATAACTCATAGAAATGTTTGAATAAAAACATACCAATGATAGCCAATAGAATATTTGATAGTACTCCAGCTATTGCTACTAAAAATTCTCCCAATCTTCCATATTTTAGTCTGTAATAATTAATAGGTACAGGTTTTGCCCAACCGAAGACAAAGGAAGAGCCAGATAAAATTAGAAGTATAGGAAAAATAGTTCCCAATGGGTCTAGATGATGTAGAGGATTTAAACTTAATCTTCCATAATTTTTAGCAGTATTATCTCCACAGATATAAGCCATAACTCCGTGAGAAATCTCGTGTACAAGCAGAGAAAATAGAAGTATAGCTATATTGATAAAGATAGAGGGATTGAAAAGTATATTTTTACCAAAGCTTAATAAAATATATGCAACAATCACTCCAAGTATAATTTTTGTAGAGGTAGGCATACCTCTATTGAGATATTTTAGTTCGTTTATAAATCTTTTCATCTTTTTTGTAATCCTTTCTAAATTTTAAGATAAATACTCCTGCTATAAGAAAAATATAGAAAATAGTTATAAGCTTACTCTCATTTTTATATTTTATACTCATAAAAGGAATAGCATTAAAAAAATCTACCAATATAAAAAATAGTTTAAAAACTATATTTAATATTGGGGTAATTAAAAATCCTAATGAAAAATTTTCTAAAAGAAGTCCAATAAATCCAAGAGATATAAATAGACTTCCCACTGGAACTACTATCATATTGGTAATAAAAGATAGAAGTTGTATAACACCAAACTCCTGAATAAGTAGAGGTGTAAGAAAAAATTGAATGCTCAATGTAAGTAAAACTCCATCTATTATCTTAGACTTTCCTTTATATATTTTAGTTTTAATATATGGAAAAATTCCTGCTATAACAAATACAGCTCCATAGGATAGTTGAAATGAAATGCTGTTAATAGAGGCAGGATTTATAATAAGTAAGAGAACATAGCTTACAGTGAGAGTTTTTAATAACTCTGTATTCTCATCTAAAATTTTTCCAAGAAGATAGATAGCTCCCATAATATATGCTCTATCTAATGAAGGAGAGTGTTCTATCCCAAGATAGTATAGGGTCAAGGTAATTAATAAAAATATATTCCTCCCTCTTTTTTTCAAAGGTAACTTTGTAGGAAGGAGAAAAGAGATAATTGAGATAACCAGCCCTATATGAAAACCAGAAAGAGCCATAAGATGTGAAATTCCTATATAGTTAAATTTTTCTCTCATCTCCTGTGTAAGCCTATATCCCTTTCCTAAAATAACTGCTTCATAGATTCTTTTCATATCATAATCAGAATTTCTTAAAAGAGTTTCACTTTTCTTTTGAAAATATCTGTGGATATTATTTTGAGGCAGAGAGGTAATCTTTTCCACTTGGATATCTAAGTATTCATTTCCATACTTTTTATTAATCTCCTTTATCTCTCCAATCACTTCATATTTGCCATTGGATTTATTGGAAAGATATAGATATGAATTGTTTAATGGATATCTATTATCTATCTTTTCAATCTTCCCACGCCCTTCATAGAGTGAAATTTGAAAAATTTTTATATCTCCTATATTATTTGAGGAGTTGAATAAAAAGAAAGCCCTAATTAAAAATAGAATGGGAAGTAATAAAAGAAAAATATTTTTTTCTCTGTTAAAGATAAAAATACCTAAAACTAAAATTAAACTGAAAAATATTCCAAGCTCTAAAGAGAAAAATTTTAGTGCTCCTAAGATGATACTAATCTCTAAAGCTATAAGATAGATTACTTCCATAGCTCTCTCCCTTTGTCCTCAATATACTATATTTTACTATATAATATACTTTTAATCTACTAGATATTTTTAAGATAATTTAAAGAAAATAAAAAAGAATTTATTGCAAATTTTAAAATTACAATAAATTCTTTTAAAATATATTTTTAAATTACTTAATAGCTTAAACTATTCCAAAGAAAGAACCAATACAACATATTATAATTAAGAAAATTAATATAGTAGTTGTTTTAATTCTTTTTCCTAATAACCAATACATTAAGCAAAAAGCTCCAAAAGGTAATAGTGCTGGCATAATTTGATCGATATAAGTTTGTACAGGTTGAGTTGCCCCATTTATTCCTATCTCTAATGGAATAGATATGCTAACAGTTGTAGCAACCATAGCGCCAATTACCATAAGACCTAAAATCGAAGCAGTTCTAGTTATATTTTCAACAAGTCCTGAATCAGATAAATCTCCAAATAATTTTAATCCATATTTGAATCCGAATTTTAGCCCATAATAACGAGATAAAAAGCCAGGAATATTTATAATTAATAAAAATGATATTGGACCAATTATGCTTCCTTGATTAGAAAAAGATACAGCTATACCTATTGCAATAGTTAAAAGAGTTCCCCAGAAAAAAGAATCTCCAAGTCCAGCTATAGGTCCCATTAATGAAGTTCTAATAGCACTGATTGATGCAGGATTAAACTCTTTATTCTTAGTATTTTCCTCTTCCATAGCTCCCATTATTCCAAGTAATAATGAAACTAGATGTGGAGTACATGAAACAAATTCTAAATGACGTTTAAGAGCTGATGCCATATCTTCTTTTGTTGTATATAATTTTTTCAAAATAGGAATCATCATATAACAATACATTAGATTTTGTTGTCTTTCGTAGTTCCAAGCACTATCTAAAGTACAAGATCTAAAAAATACTTGCCAAAATTCTTTTTTAGTAATTTTTCCATTATCTGTAATTTTATAATTAGAAGTCATCGTCATCTACCTCCATATTTGTAGCATTACTTGAAGCTAGATTATTTTTCTTAGAGTTGAAGTATAATAGACTTCCTATTGCTAATCCAAACAATGCTACTCCAAAAACAGTAACTTTTAAGAAAGCTGCTAAAAGAAAACCAATTAATAAATATGGAGATAACTCTTTTATCAAAATCATTCTAGCTAACATAGCAAATCCAATTGCTGGTAAAATTCCAGCAGCTACGTCCATTCCATGAATTATAAATTCTGGAATTTTGTCTAAAACTATCTTTATAAAAGGTACTCCTTCATAGAAAGCTATTCCAACTAGTAAAGCTAATAATATTTTATTACCTACTCCAGCTATTCTTGCTACCCATTCAACTTTTTTATAATCTCCTTGTTCTGCATATTTATCAGCCAAGTGTGATGCCCAAGTTAAAATAAACATCATTTGTAAATTGTCTAAAAGTAAAGCTAATGTAGCAACAGGAACAGCAAGAGCAACAGCAGCTCCAACTTCTTGTCCTGTTAAAATAACAAATGCAGTTCCAATAATTGCTCCAGAAGTTATATCTGGCGGATTACTAGCACCAATAGGAACAGCTCCTAAAAATATAAGTTCTAGCAGAGCTCCTACTTTTATACCTAAAGTTAGATCTCCTAGTACAAGTCCTACTAAAGGTGCTACTATAATAGGACGGTTCATCATTGTAGAACCAATAAAACTATGCATATAACCTATAAAAGCAACCAATGTTATAAGCATAGCTTGAAATAATAAACTATGTTCTCCTCCCACTTTTATTACCTCCACTTATTTTAACGAATCTCTTTTAATGTATCTAATAATTTTTTTACATGAGTTCCATCAACATCACCACTATCTTTGTATGTATCTTTAAAATAACTTCCAACAATAGCAGCATCTCCTACACTTAATTGCTCTATACAATTATCAGCTGTTACTCCAGCTCCAATAACTAATGGAAAATCTCCAATAATTTTTCTAAACTCTTTTATTTTTTCCATTGATGTTTCTTGCCCTGTAGCATCTTGTGTAACAACGATAGCATCACATCTACTCATACCAATTTTTAAATCTTCTTCTAGACTTCTACCAGAAAGATATGGTTGATACTTAAATCTTACTCCACCTAATACAAAAGCCTTTGACTCTTTACGATACTTATTGATAAAAGCTTCATAGGTATAATCATCTCTTTCTTTTAGATGACCAGCTACAGAATCAAATTGTACAAAACTAGCATTGTAACGATTAGCAAGTTCAAATCCCATTATATCTACATTCAAGCAGTTTACTCCGTATATTAAATTTTCAAATTTTGAAGTATTTAAATAATCTAAAACTTTTTCCATTTGATAATAGTTTCCATAATAATTTTCAACAATTACAGCATCTATACCATTTTCTCTATAAATATCAATTTCTTTTTTAGCTCTTTCAAAAACTTCTTCATCATTGTTACCTTTTAAGTGTAACATTCCAAATATAGGTTTTTTATTTTTAAAAATTTTTAAAAATTCTGACATAATTTCCACCCCATTTTTATTTTATCTATATATTATTTTATCATCAGTAGGTAATTGTCTAATTTCTATTTCTATTCCTTCCTCTACTAATTCTTTTAACAACTCTTCTTCTTGAGGTAAAAGGTTGACTGCTTTAGAAATATTTCTAGTTCCTTCTTTTGCTTTTACTCCACCTAAGTTTATACTCTTTATTGAAGGAACACCTTTAACAATTTTATAAGCATCTTCAACTGATTCAACTACAATAAATAATCTATATTTATCAGTTACTCCAGAATTGATAGCAGCTATTGAATCTACTATATTTTTTATTACTAATTTTGCTCCTTGAGGTTTAGCTAATTTCATAGTAGTTTTTCTTAGCTCATCTCCTGCTACTCCATCATTAGCGATTAAAATACAGTCAGCATCAATATTATTTGTCCAAGAAAAAGCAACTTGTCCATGTAACATTCTGTGGTCAACTCTTAGTAATAGTATCATTTTATCTCCTCCTTAAAACTCTTCATCATCTATATTATTATTTATTTCTTGATTACAAAATTGAATTGAATCGTTATTATTTGAAATAGAATTAATTATTAAAATTTAAGCACTATAATAATATTCATATTATCCTAATAACTCTAACATTAAGGGTAAATTTAGTCCTGATATTACAAATAAGTTTTTATTCTCTGGGATTCTTTCAACAAAGGCATTATTTACACTTCCACCAAAAATATCAGTTACTACAATGATTTCTTCACCTTTTCCTTCAAGTAGAATTTTATCTATCTCATCTTTTAAGTTAAAATCCTCTTTCATATAACAAGATAGAGCTTTTAAATTTTTAAACTCCCCTGCAATAAGTTTAATTGACTCTTTTATTCCAACTGCAAATGTTCCATGTGTAGCCATTACAAATCTCATTATCTAAACCTCCTTAACTTTTTTTTATTATATTTTATCTAGTAGTGGGTGTCAAATTTTTCAATTTTTTCGTTACTTTTACTATTATAAAATATTTATATATGTTATAATACTTATAAAATTTATTTAAAATAATATACTTACGAAATTATATTTAATTTTATTTCGTTCATTTTTATAGTAAGGAGGTTTATTTTTTCTATGGAAATATCAAAAAAAGTTAAAAAAACTTCTAGCAACATTGACATTAATGTTAATTTTAAAAAGAAACTATCTAAAAATGACCAGTTATTTAAAAATTATATTATAAAAAAACTCATTCAACATAGAAAAAGAGAGCTAAAATTTACTTTAAATTCTTTAGAAAAGATAATAAAATTGCAACATGGAGAAACTTTAGAACAATTTTTGAAAAAAATTTGTGAAAAAAGTATTGAAGTGATTTTTGAGGATAAGAAGCAGAGAAAAGTATTTTATTTTGTAATTATATCTTCTTATTTATTAGAAGGAACAAATCTTTTTTTAACAATAGGAGAAGATTTTTTTAATATTTTTTGTAACAAAGAGTACAGATATAATTTTTTAAAT
>ERZ1673737.1325-NODE-1325-length-24573-cov-8.112937_pt1 | contig 24573 bp, 29 predicted proteins | sample MGYA00580211_ERZ1673737 | MGnify/ENA primary metagenome ERZ1673737 (study PRJEB41218, sample SAMN15661789) | gut metagenome | host: Homo sapiens | place: Canada: London | collected 2015-08-20/2019-03-30 | study: EMG produced TPA metagenomics assembly of... | reverse complement strand
AAAATCAATTTACTTTATTTGGAAAATAATTTTAACTAGCACAATAGATTAATTAAATTATTTTATAACAAAACTTAATAAAATAATAAATCTATAATAAATACATTGAAAAAATAATAATAATTAAAGCTATTATAAACTTTAAATTTACACTTAAGGATTTTTCAATAAATCTTAAACTTTTGATTTTTTTACTTTATATTTTAATAATTAAGTATAAATATAAAATTACTTCGAACTATATTATCTTTTATTATATATTAAATATATATTTTTTTAAGGAAATAATCTGAATTTTTTGGAAAAGGAGAAGAATGTTGAAAAAATGTATAAAATGGAATATTATGTAATTAATGCTAAATTTTTATGGAGAAATGTTACGAATGTTAAGAAATCGATTATGCGACTTTGTTAAAGACATATGTAAATATAATAATTTTACGCACGAGAAAACAGAGGAAATACAATATATTATGAGAGTATTAATGTATGAAATTTTAAAAATTATAATTATAATTACTGTATTTTCTATTTTAGGATATATGAAAGAAGTTATTTTAATTATGTTTACTCTTGCATGTGTAAGACCATTTACAGGGGGATATCATGAGTATTCACATAAAAGATGCTTAATTGTAACTATGACACTAGCATATTTTATTATATTAATATCAAAAAATAGTAACTTAAATAATATAAGTACAATATTACTAAATATTGTAAACATATTTAGTATATATCATCAATCACATATAATAAATACATATATGAATATAACAAAGGAAAGTTTAATAAGAAGAAATAAAACAATAGTTGTACTTAATTCTATAATCTTATCTATAATTTCTGTAATTCTAATTAAATATGAAATTTATAGCAATATAATAACATGGACATTAACAATGAATGTTTGTTTAATGTTTAATTTGAGAGAGTCTAAGGAGGAATAAATATGAACTATAAAAAAATACTTGGAAGTTTAATGGCAATGATATCAATAGTTTTTGTAAGTGGTGGAACAGCATCTATGGTAGGGATTGGTGTAGAAGATATGCCAAAAAGCTTAAAAGAGAGAAGGTAATAAGTAATGATTTTATTTGTTGATTTATTAAATACTATAATACAATCATTTATAGTAAGTTATTTTCCTTATTATTTATCTTTTAATAATGAAAACGATAGGATTAGTAAGAAGCATTTTGTTATAAGTATTATAGGTATATTTTTTACAAGTATGTTAGCTACAAATATATTTAGTAATGGAAATATAGCTACAGCTGTAATAGCAACAATGAATATAGTTATTATAGGTTTAGTATATAGACATATATACAAAAAGGCATTATTAGCATACTTTATAGGATATTTTTTAGTACAAATTACAGCTATTTTAGTTACTAGTATAATTTGGCCTACTATAAGTAATGTAATTTCTGATGTAGAAGCATCTATGTTATTAGGAATATATATTCCAGCTATTATTTTAGAATTACTTATTATAAAAAATAAAGATAATATAAAAACAATATATCAGTATTTTACTAAAAGTGAACGTTCATTTACAATTTTTTTCATAATTGTTATATTGATGGATTTCATAGCTAGTATTTCTATGTTATTAAATGGTTGGGCTAATGTAGTTTTAACCAATGTATTGATAATAATGTTTGTTGCATTTATAATCGGGATTTCTATTTATATGAATAGCATAGGCAAAAAATATGAAGAGATTGATAGATTAAATAAATTATTAATTGATAAAAATAATGAACTTAAAAAAATAAAGCATGACTATGGGTCTCAAATATCTTATATTAATGGATTATATATAATGCAACAATATGATAGATTAGGAGAAATGCTAAAAAAGATAATAAGTGGAAATGCTGAAGTATCATCTTCTGTAGAATATATTACTAATAGGGACTCTATTATATGTAGTGTAGTTGAATCCTTAGATTTAAAAGATATACATGTAGTTGTAGATGAGGAATTTGATTCTAATTTAATTGATATTAGTGAGTATGAATTACATAAAATAGTATCTAATATTTTAAGTAATGCAGCTACAGCATTAGATGGTAATGGATTAATTGTTATAAAGACGTATAAGATATTTAATAATATTTATCTAAGTATTAAAAATAATGGACCACAAATAGATCCAAGTATAATAGATAAAATTTTTAATACAGGTTTTACTACAAAGTCTAATAAAGATGAAAGCCATGGATATGGTTTACATATAGTTAAAGAAATTGTAGAAAATAATAATGGAAAAATATATGTAACAAGTAATGAGGAATATACTGAATTTAAAGTTATATTTTCAAATAAAAAAGCAAAAGAAGTTTTTGAAGCTTAATATAAAAATATTAATAATATATAATAAAAAGTATGGTAATTTTTTAATACCATACTTTTTTACGTTTAAGGATATTATAATACTTTAAAAATGTGGATAACTTCTGAATATAAGTAATATCAATAAATTGGTTTTGAGCGTAAAAAAATTTTGAAATACTTCGCCAACGCAGTGGCTCAAGCGAAGCGAATTTTTTATTATATAAATTAAAAGTGTACATTAAATAAATTGTATAAAAAAATTGCTTAATATTAATAAAACAAACTAAGGTTTAGGAATTTATTTAGATACTAGATAAAGTGCAAGTTGTAAATATTTATAATATTTTATTTGTTTAAATTTGAAATTTATGGTAATATTTAAATATCAAATTTAAAATAAGATGTTAATAAAATATGGATAGTTTGTTCTAACTAATTATACATTTATTTTAAACTTTATAAAAATTGAAAATTCTTGATAATTAATAATAATCAAGGACTTGTTCGAGAACCTCCAAGTATAAAAAACTAAGGTATTTATATAGTGGCAGTATATAAGATTTATCCTTAGATACGGTTTTTTTTATGTCAAAAAGCGTATAGGTTCTCCTTAAAATTATAAGGAGGAGATAAAAATGCAAAAAAGAAAAGTAATAATTGATTGTGACCCAGGGATTGATGATTCTCTGGCAATACTTCTAGCAATTAACTCACCTGAACTAGAAGTACTAGGACTTACAATAACAAGCGGGAATGTACCTGCACAGTTAGGAGCAAAAAATGCCCTAAAAGCACTTCAAATGTGTCAAAGACTTGACATACCAGTATATATAGGAGAGGAATTACCTCTTGAAAGAGAACTTGTAACAGCACAGGATACTCATGGAGAAGATGGTGTTGGAGAAAACTTCTATGAAGATGTAGATGCAAAAATATTTTATGGTGGAGTAGACTTTATAATTGATACTTTAAAAAATAACAAAGATGTATCAATAATAGCTCTAGGACCACTAACAAATATTGCAAAGGCACTTATGAAAGATAAAAAAGCCTTTGATAACCTAGATGAATTTGTATCTATGGGAGGAGCATTTAGAATTCATGGAAATTGTTCGCCAGTAGCAGAGTTTAACTATTGGGTAGACCCACATGGGGCTGATTATGTTTACAAGAACTTACCTAAAAAAATTCACATGGTTGGACTTGATGTAACTAGAAAAATAGTTTTAACGCCTAATATTATTGAGTTTATCAATAGACTTGATAAGGATATGGCAAAATATATAACAGAAATAACTAGATTTTATATAGATTTCCATTGGGAGCAAGAAGGCATAATAGGATGTGTAATAAATGATCCTTTAGCTGTGGCATACTTTATTGATAGAAGTTTATTAAGAGGATTTGATTCTTATGTAGAAGTTGTTCACGATGGGGTAGCAGTAGGTCAATCTATAGTTGACTCATTTAACTTCTATAAAAATGAACCTAATTCACATGTATTAACTGAAGTTGATGAAAAAGCCTTTATGAAAATGTTCTTAAAGAGAATATTTAAAGAGCATGAAAGTTCTATAGAATCTATTGAGGGGGTTATATAACAATGAATAAAACTGTAAATGTAAAAAATATTACTTTAATATCTATGGGGATAGCTTTAAATGTAGTTGGAGCATTTATTGCTCTTAATTTAAGACTTCCAATATATTTAGATTCTATAGGAACAATACTAATAGCTTGTATGCTTGGACCAAAGTATGCAGTAATAACTGGAGTAGGTGGAAGTTTAGTAAGTGGAATGACTTTTGATATATACTCACTTTACTTTGCACCAGTTCAAATAACTACGGGATACTTAGCAGGACTTATGTATAAAAAGGATATGTTAAAAGGAGTTAAAACACCTTTAGGAACATTTATATTTACCTTACCAACAAGTATAATCAGTGCAACAATTGCAGCATTTTTATTTGGTGGAGTAACATCTTCTGGATCTTCATACATAGTTCAAATATTAAGTCATTTTAATGTTCCAGTTGTAGTTGGTGTGTTTGTAACACAAGTATTTACAGACTATGCAGATAAGTTTTTAGCAGTTGTATTAGTTGGTATAGTAGTAAATTCTATGCCTAAAGCATTAAAAACTTCTATGACAACGAATAAATAAGGAGACAATATGGATAGATACAGTGAAATAACTAATAAAAATCAACGTGAAATAGTATTACTAAAAGCTTTTCCATGTGTATGGGGAAAGTGTAGTTTTTGCGATTATATATTAGATAACTCAAATTTTGAGGATGAAATAAATAAAGTAAACTTTGAAGTTTTAGAAAACATAACTGGAAAGTATAAAGTTTTAGAAGTTATAAATTCAGGAAGTTGTTTTGAACTTACAAAGGCTACTTTATCTAAGATAAAAGAAATAATAAAGGAAAAGAACATAGAAAAATTATTTTTAGAAAGTCATTGGGCTTATAAAAATAGAATTCAAGAAATGAGAGATTATTTTGAAATACCTATAACTTTTAAGATAGGTGTTGAAACTTTTGATTATGATTTTAGAAATGGATATTTAAACAAAAATGCAAAGTTTAAAACTGTTGAGGAGTTAAAGGAATATTTTGATTCTCCTTGTATTATGGTAGGTATTAAGGGTCAAACTAGGGAAATGATTGATAGAGATATGGATATTGTTTTAAATAATTTTGACCATGCTACTATAAATGTTTTTGTAAATAATACTTCAAGTGTTAAAAGGGATGAAGAACTTGTTAATTGGTTTTCTAATAAGTATAAGCATTTAGTTGATAATCCTAAGATAGAAATACTTTTTAATAATACAGACTTTGGTGTTGGGGATTAAAATAGGTTTTGTTAGACAATTGTATGATAAGTTAGGAATAAAGTCTTATTCCACTTCAACTATTTAGTCTTAGAAAAGAATTAGAAGTAGCACAGAAAAAGAATGACATACTAAAGATACAGCAATTATCGGTTATAGCTAAAAATTTAGCTACGAAATTAGCCAATGAATCTAAAGAGCTATTTTGTGAAAATGAAATACTTGGAGAGGATTTTCATAAAATGTTGCTAGCAATACAAAATTTAATAGAATATTTAAATAGAAATTATTTCAATGATGATAAATTAGAAGAAGAGGTGATTACAATGACTAAATCGTTATATGATCCAGAAGTTGAGAAACAAGGCATACAAAAAGGAATACAAAAAGGAATAGAACAAGGAATAAAGCAAGGAATAAAACAAGGTGAAAAGAAAAAATCTATAGAGATAGCTAAAAAAGGTATTTTAAAAGGTTTAGATAATGAAACTATAATGGACCTTACAGAATTATCAATTGAAGAAATTGAATTGATAAGAAAAGAAATGTCATTAAATTAGTTAAATAGAAAAGACATTATCTAATAAAGGTAATGTCTTTTCTATATAGATACACATATGCTAAAATGAACTTATGAATAAAATAATCAATACTAGCTATTAAAAAGGGTTTATAATAGAAGAAAGTTTACAATTATTATAAATTATATATTTAATATTTATAGGGGAGAAATAAGGATGAAGAAGAATATATTTGGGAATTTTATTCCAACAATAACTATGTTAGTGATAGCCATTATATCGTATTTTTTCAGATTTAAGGATTTACTTATAGTTGGAATAGTAGGTATTATACCAATATCTTTTTTCATAGAGGGAGTAATGTGTTCAAGAAAAAAGATAGGATGGATAATTCCATTGATTTTATCACTTACAGTATTTTTTATTATAGACAAAATAATGCTGTTTATGAATGATTCGTTAAATGTATATTTAAAATACTATTTGGTAGTATATATTTTAGGTTATTTACTTGAAAAGTTAATTTCAGTATTAAAAAATAAAATTAAACAAAGTAAAAAATAGATAGGAATATATTTGATTGCAATAACTTTAGTTATTTTTACTTTATTTATCATACAAATATCTAAATAATGCGTAATTTTAAAAGGATGTAGTAATTATCACTACATCCTTTTTTACGCTTAAGGATATTATAATATTTAAAAAAATGTGGATAACTTCTGAATGTAAGTAATATCAATCAACTGGTTTTGAGCGTAAAAAAGATTTTGAAATGCTTCGCCCACGCAGTGGCTCAAGCAACGGACGAAGTCGTTGGCGACATGAAGTGTTTCGCCGACACGTCGCTCGAGCGAAGCGAATTTTTTATTAACTAAAACATATATTTTGATGAATATTTATTTAATCCATAAGTTTTGATATGATATATAAGTTATTAGTTTTTGAAATTGAAAACTAAACAAGAAGGAATAAAATGAACCAATATACAGATAAACAAATAGAAGATACCTTAAATCTTATAGATTCTACAATTTTAAATTGTGAAAAAATACAGCCTAAATTAAAAGAAGGAACACCACAATTTTCACTTACTAGAAATCGTATAAAAGCTTTATATATTTCAAAGGCCTTAGTTACAAACCAAGAACATAATTATACACAAGAAGAATTATTAAAATCAGTAGATCAAGTTACATCTATTATTCGTAAAAGTGAAAAGGCAATGATTAATGCAAAAGAAGGTACAGGAACATATACACGTTTAAAAAAGATAATTGATGCAATGACAATTGCATTATTATATATTCAAGATGCTATAAAGTAAAAATAGTCAAATAATTAGCTCTAATTGTTAATTGGATATATGAATATTTAGAAGGCATATATTTCTAGATTATTTTGATAGGCTATGTTAGATAATTGTGTGATTAATATTAAAATATCGCTATGTTTAAAATAATTGTTGATTTTTAATATATGTTTACTGAGATTGGGTTATAATATAAGTATATTAGATTATTTGGAGGGCGTACTTAAATGAATGTAAATTATATAATTAAGTCTTTAGAAAATTTAAATGAGTATGAACAACATCAAGTATTTAACTTTTTAGAAGAAAAACTTGTATTTGGCTCTTTGTCAACTCAAATTAAAGAGGGGATTAAAGAAAATAGGTTTGCATCAGGTAAAGTATGCCCTCATTGTAAAGGTAATCATGTATCAAGAAATGGTAAGTATAATGGTAAACAAAGATACATATGTAAGTCTTGTAATAAAACATTTACTGATTTTACATTCTCTCCTTGCTATAACTCTAAAAAAGACTTTTCGAAATGGTTAGAGTATATTAAATGTATGGTTGCTGGATATTCAATTAGAAAATGTGCTGAAATAGTAGAAATAACTGTACCTACTTCATTTGCTTGGAGACATAAAATTTTAGATGCATTAAGACTATACATAGGTACAGGTCATGTTTCTGGTCTTGTTGAAGCAGACGAAACTTTCTTTAGATTATCATATAAAGGTAATCATAGCAAGAGTTCAGGATTTACTATGCCTCGAAAACCTAATTTAAGAGGACCCAAAAGCAAAAAATCAAAAGATGAAGAACCTAAACCAAGAGGTATATCAAGAAATCAAGTTGCTGTAATGTGTGCAATAGATAGAACTGGGAATATAATTTCAGAATTAATATGTAATGGGAGAATGCAATACAAAGATGTAGAGAGATTATTTAATGGTAGAATAGAAGAAAAATCAACATTATGTATCGACTCTCATAAGAGTTATATACGTTTAAATAAGAACATAGATGTGGATATACAGAAGATAGAGACTGGAAAGTTTAAAAAGGGTATATATCATATTCAACATATAAATTCATATCACAGTAGATTAAAAAAGTGGATGGATGGTTTTAATGGTGTTGCAACAAAATATTTAGCTAATTATATGTATTGGTTTAAGTGGATTGAGTTGTTTAAAACAGATAAGGATTCTATGAAGTGTAAGAGACTATTTATACAATCTCATGTATCTTATTCGAATACTAAAATAAAGGATTTTAAAAATAGAAAACCATTGTATATATAGAGTATATTTGTTATATTACTCTACAATAGTAATAACTATTATTATATAGAATAGAGGGGAATTTATATGAGTAAAGAAAAAAAATATGGTTTAATATTTACGCTTATAATATTTGTAGGGATAGGATTATCAATAAATTTTCTATTTAAACAAATGGATTCAAAGTTAACATCTATAATAATAGATGATGATTCAATTAAAATTATGAATTCTACTTACAATATAGAAGATATAACCGATGTCGAGTTACTTAATAAGGTAATACTTTCAGGGGGTTCAGGCAGTAATACTCCTAATACCAATAATGGATATTATAAAGTTAATGGAGATAATTTTAAATCTAAAGTATGTATCTATAATAAAGTAAGCCCTTTTATAAGACTTACTACTAAAGATTTGGTAATTGTTTTTAATGAAGGTAATTCAGATAAAACTAATGAAATTTATAACGAATTAATAGAATTAACAAGATAAGATACAAACTTTCGTTTATAGTTGCTAAAGAGGACTATCACCAGTCCTCTTTAATTATATATTATTTTTCAACACTATTCTTGAACATAGCGTAAAATATAAGAAAGTTCACAATTGTTATATAATGTGTATTAACTAAAATTATAATATATATGTTAAAGTATAAGTTAACAATTATTTATGGAGACAACAATTTAAGGGGGAGTACAGTGAAGAAGATTATAATACTTATTAATGTAATATTCTCATTAATATTTATAGCAGGGTGTACTAACAATGATATAGTTTTAAATACAGATGAAGAAGTATTACAATATCTCAATGAAAGTGATTTTATGGATAGTATAGGAAAAGAAAATTTATCTATTATAGATACAATACAAATTGATGATTCAAAAATAGTAACTTTTTTATCAAATACAGGACAAGGATATATTGTATGTGAAAAAAATGAAAAAGGAAATTATATAATGACAGACAATATGGCACAAGGTATTGAGTCAAATAGATTAGGAGTAAGTGACTTTATAGTTAGATATAATCTTCTGGATGGATTAAAATTTAGAAATATGGCTTACATAGTTATTTCTAATGGAAGTAATGTTTCTAATGTAGAGATTTCAGTAAATAATCGTATATTTAATGATACATTGGAAATGGGTAAACCGTCTATGGTTTTACTTAATCTTAGAGATATATTACCAGAAGAGGAATTAGAAGATATGGTAGATATAAATTGTAGGTATTTTGATATAGATAATAATGAATTAATATTCGAATAATTAATATAAATCATTCAATTCACAATATTAATATAAAGCGAATAAAAGGTTTGGTATCTTACGGATTAAATCACATCAAAAATAGCTAGAACTGGGGCAGTATCCAAGTCTAGCTATCTCATACCAATTATGTTTTTAGATAATTCATTAATACTATCAGATAAAGTCTGAAGCTTTCCTTCAATCCTTACAAGTAGATACATACTAAGGGCTATAGGAAATCCTACAGAAGCTATAAGAGTTTGTAATTCAGAATTCATAAATGCACATCCTTTCAATAAATTAAAAGCTATGCAAAGGTGGGGGGACCTTGGCATAGCTTTTTAAACGTAAATTTTATAACTCTAAGTCATAGGCTGTAGTGTCTGTAACAACAACCTTAGCCTCAACAGCAGACACTATATCAGCACCATTTGGAGCAAATATATTTTTAGATACTACTAAATCCATAGCATCTTTTATTTCAGATTCTGTAATATCTTCCCTTGGGTTATCTACTGATAAAGACACTTTTTTATTATCAGTAGTTTTAAAAGTCATTTATTAAACAAGTTAAAAATTTAAAATCTAAAATGAAAATAGAGTAGATATTCTACTCTATTTTGAAGTTTAAATAAATCAGTTGTACAATTATCTAGATTTAAGAAGTAATTTTTTATATGTAAAGAAGAAGGATATGTATAAGTAACATATTTAACCTTATTTTAATATAATAAATATACTAAAGTTGATAATAGGAGGGAAGATATGGATAAAAGAAATTTTGATATACAATGTATAATTAAGAGTGTAAATAAAGTATATGATAAAGATATGGTAGAGTTTCATAAAAAGTATAATCTAATAACTAGAAACGGTGACCCAGGTATAAGGTGGGATTTTATAAATACTAATATCAACGAGATATTTAATGATGACAATTATAAAACATTATTAGTTAAAAGGGGGTATTGGAATCAGATAGTAGTATATAACATATCAGATAAAAGACTGTATTTTGTTATGAGAGAAAGTAGATACAAAGATGTTAAGAAAGATAAAAAGAGAACAAATTTGCACTTAATACAAATATTAGGCTCAGTAAATGATACAGATAAAAATGAAGCTACAGAAACTCTTAAACAAAAACTCCCAGAGTATATTTCTAAAGCTAATGAGTATATATTGATAACTTATGAATATAATGAAAATAATAATAAGAGTCATTTCATAGGTAGAAAGATAACATCTAAATTTAAATGTAATCATAAAGAAGAGTGGGATAGTGATTTAGTATTAGATAAAGTAAATTAAGTTAATTATAGTGGTATGTTAGCAGTAATGCTAACATTATTTTTATTATAAAAGGCTCTGTTAAACAAAATGGTTGTTAATATATTTATTATTTTAATTAAAGGATATTAGCTTTCTTTGTGCTAAGATTATATAATATAATTAACTTCGCAATTGTTATATAATACGAAATAAAGATACATTTGATATCATATAGATTCATAGAAATTTGTTGATTAGATGATTAATATTATTATGTATATTTGTCATAAGTTAGAAGTTAATGTGATATATATGTAATATAAAGAGATAAAAATATCACTTATCTATATTGATAAAGGAGAATTTGTTATGATTAAAGAAAGAAAGTATACTTTATGTTTTTTGGGTTTTCTAAGTTTTTTTGGTTTTAGTGGTTTAAATGGTAATCCCTATAATTTACTCTGGTTTAGTTTTGCAGGATATTTCTCATATTTTTGGTGGGCTAAATTAGGACAAATTGATAATGAATCTTTAAAGAAAAATAAATCCAGAGCTTGTGTAATTTCATATAGAATATGCTTTGTTATAGCATTTGTATTAAGTATATTAGTAAAATTATCAACTATAAGTGTAGAATCAAGCTTTAAAATACAGATAATATTAATATCAGTTACTTTTGCAATAGCAACTAATTTATGGGCATTTTTAACTTGTAGATTTGAGGAACAATATTAATATAATACGAACTAACTATAAAAATAACTGATTATATACTATTAAGTATATAATCAGTTATTTTTATTATTTATACTTAACAACCAAATAGTTTAACATAGCCTTATAAAAATGTATTAATAAAAATGATAATATATAAAGTCTATGAGTATAATGTAATATAAAAATAAAATGGAAATATTAATATTAATTAACTCTAAAAAATAAAGGAGGAATAGAGTGATTCAAGATAAAGAAAAATTAATTAAACTATATGAATTTCTAAAACAATATAATGACATAAAAAATCCAATCATATTAGATATAGATAAGCAATACTGGAATAAAAAATTAGATAATATACCTAACCATGAAAATATTGAAAATAATATATATAACATAGAAGAAACAGATATAATACTATCTGTTAGAAAACCAGAATTAACAAATTGTGAAAATCCACCGCAAATAATAAAAGAATGGATAGAAGGCGATTGGTCAAATCCTAGAAAAAAGATAACCAACAAAAAATACATAGAAGAAATAAACCCTGATTATGATATTGCAGATGAAGATTCAGAAAAATATATAAATATAAGGTTTGAAGATGATTGTGAAAGAGTAGAGGCATTTGAAAAATGGAGTAGTAAAAGAGAAATATGGGCAGAGTATGAATCTATATCACGAGACTGTGATGATTTATATAATGATATGTTTTCACTATACTCAACTTTGAAAAAAGAAGGAGAATCGTTAGAGTTAGTTTTTGGTGATGGAAACTTATACTCTAATAATTCAAAAAATAAATATATTAATCATCCAATTTTATTACAATCTATGAAACTTGAATTTGATGCAAATATACCAGAGTTTTCATTAGTAATTGGAGATAAAGAGCCAGAGTTATATAAAAGCATATTTAATATATTTACTGATTCTAATCATGAAATACTTACGGATATATATAAAGAGTTTGATACTGAAAATATTAGTCCGAATGATTTAGTAAAAAGTAAATCTTTTTTTACTAGAGTATCTAATGGTCTTTCATCTAAAGGTAGATTTTTAGAAGATATAAATTATATAGATAAAAGTTATGAATACCCTCAAATATATATAAAACCAATATTATTTTTAAGAAAAAGAAATTTAGGCTTTGGTGTAGCTATAGATTCGATAATTGAAGATTTGAATATTGATTATGAGGTACCAACATTTTTAGAAGATATAGTTGGTATAGAAAGAAAAAACGAAATAAATTTAGAAAAATCTAATACAGAAAATAATGAAATAACTAATCCAAATGGTATAGATAAAAATATACTATTAACTAAGCCTGCAAATGCAGAACAATTAACAGTAGCAAAACAGCTTGAGAGAAATGGTGCAGTATTAGTTCAAGGTCCGCCAGGTACAGGAAAGACTCATACCATAGCTAATATGGTAGGACATTTATTATCACAAGGTAAAAGTATATTAGTAACTAGTTATAGTGAAAAAGCACTATCAGTATTAAAAGAAAAAGTAACAGAAAATCTTCAATCTTTATGCTTAAGTTTATTATCAACTACGGAGAGTAGAACTGAGATGGAGAAAACTCTAGATAAAATAAATGAAAATAGATCTAGATTAGAAGTAAGTACTTTAAAGAATAAAATAGCACAATTAGAATTATCTAGAAGTGAATATATTGAAAAATTAGAGAGATTAAAACTACAGTTAAAAAATGCAAGAATGAGTGAATATAAGCCAATAGTTATTGGAGGAGAAGAATATAATCCAATAGATGCAGCAAAATTTATTAAAGAACACAAAGAAGATTCTTCATGGATTCCATCACCTATAGAATTAGGTAAGTTGCCGTCATTAACAAATACAGAAATCACAGAGTTATATGCAAGTAATGCATCTATTAGCAGGGAAGAAGAAAATGAATATGATTGTACACTTCCAGATATAAATGAATTAATAACACCTATAGACTTTAATAATTTAATAAAAAATAAGAACAAATTCACACAAGAAAAACTTAAAGAAAATTTAGATATATGGAAATCATCACATAAGGGAGTTTCTATAGAAAACTTAAAGAATACTATCAAAGAAATAAAAAAAGCATCGGAAGCTATAGACACATCTGTTGAATGGAAAATGGCTATAATAGAAGATTCCAAAGAAGAAAAATTAAAAAATAATTGGATAAATTTAATTAACGAAATAAACAATACCTATGAACTATCTCTTAGTATATCAGAAGATATGTTAAAATATGCACCTAAATTTTTAAATGATAATTACGATGATATGGATCAACAGCTAGAAATAATAATAGATAGATTAGAAAGTGGAGGAAAGCTAAGTAAATTTTATTTACTGTTCAATAAAAATATAAATAAAGCAATAGATAACTGTAGAGTAAATGGTAAGATACCTACTTCAATAGATGAATTTAAAGCATTAAAAAAATATAATAATTTACAACAAAATAGATATAATTTGAGTAATAGGTGGGATAGACAGATAGCTGTATTAGGTTCGGATAAATCAGAACAACTAGGTGAAAATCTAGAGATAGTTTGTAAGAAGTACTGTGATATTATTGAAAGAAATCTTTATTGGTATAAAAATGAATGGAATCCTATAATTAAAAAAGTTTCTGAATATGGAATAGATATATCTATGCTTAATAATAAATTAGATTTATCTACAGATAAATATAGTAAAGTAAAATTTATTAAAGAATACATAAGTATAAAGTTAATAGATTCCTTAAATTCTCAAATATATAGAATCGAATATAAGCAATACAAAGAAAAGAAAAATGATTTAGAGGCAATTATAAATAAATATATAAATAATCAAAATAGTAATATTATAAAATTACTTCAAAAGGCTATTATCAATGAAGATACATTATTATATCAAGAAGCTTATGAATCTTTAAAATCGATAAATGACATGTCTAGTTTAATACAAAGAAGAAGAAAATTATTAAAAAAATTAGAATCTACTGCTCCTACATGGGCAAATGAAATAAGAAATAGAAATGGAGATTTTGGTAAATCAATAGTAAATGGAAATATTAATGAAGCTTGGAAGTTTAGGCAGTTTATTGATACACTTGAAAAACGAAATAATATCTCAATTGAAACTATTCAACAAGAGATTACTAAATTAGAGAATATTTTAAGAGAGAATACTGCAGAATTAGCTTTTAACAAAGCATGGTTATATAAACTACTTCAATTTGAAGACAATAGAATTCAAATACAAGCAATAGAAGGTTGGAGGCAATTAATAAGAAAAATAGGGTCAGGAAAAGGAAAAAATGCAGATAAATTAAAATCAGAGGCTAGAAAATTGATGCCTCAATGTCAAAGTGCTGTTCCTGTATGGATTATGCCTATAAATAAAGTTGTAGAAAATTTTAATCCTAAACAAAATAAATTTGATGTTGTAATAATAGATGAAGCAAGTCAAGCTGATATAATGGCACTAGTAGCATTATATCTTGGAAAACAAGCTATAATAGTTGGAGATAATGAGCAGGTAAGTCCATTAGCTATAGGAGAAAAATCAGAGGATATAGAAAGATTATCAAAAGAATATTTAAATATATATAATATCCCTAATCATTTTTTATATTCAGGAAAGTTTTCAATATATGATTTAGCGCAAGCATCAGGATATCAACCAGTTAGATTAAAGGAGCATTTTAGATGTGTACCTGATATTATTGAATATTCAAATATACTTTCATATAATGGTCAAATAAAACCACTAAGAGATGTAAGTAACTTAACTATAGACCAACCAATAATAACTTACAAAGTAGAAAATGCAATAACTATTAATAAAACTAATCAAAAAGAAGTTGAGGCAGTAGTATCCTTAATACTATCATGTTGTGAACAACCAGAGTATAAGGATATGACATTTGGAGTAATAACTTTAAGGGGAGATAAACAAGCTGACTTAATCAATAAAATGCTACAAAGTAAAATGAATCCGATAGAATATAGAAAAAGAAATATATTATGTGGTAACCCAGCAAATTTTCAAGGTGATGAAAGAGATGTAATATTCTTATCTATGGTAGATGCAAATGATAAAGAAACACCTATGAGATTAAATTCATATGGAACAGATAATCTATATAAAAAGAGATACAATGTTGCTATGAGCCGAGCTAGAGACCAAGTTTGGTTAGTGCACTCGCTAGACTCTGAAAATGATTTAAAAGTTGGAGATATCAGAAAAGAACTTTTAGATTATTGTAAAAATTATAAATCTAGAAAAGTAGAATTAGAAAAAAATATATTAAAAGCAGAGTCAGAGTTTGAAAAAAGAGTAATGAAGTATTTAATTGAAAAAGGATATAAAGTAGTTCCTCAGTGGGAAGTAGGTAGCTATAGAATAGATATGGTAGTAGTAGATAATGATAAGAAAATAGCTCTAGAGTGTGATGGTGAAAAATGGCATGGAGAAGATAAATTAGAAGCAGATATGAATAGACAATCAATATTAGAACGTCTTGGTTGGAGATTTATTAGAATAAGAGGCAGTGAATTTTTTAGAGATGAAGAATCTGCTATGAATAAAGTATATGAAAAGTTAAATGCAGTTGATATTTATCCAAGCGATAGTTATAGCGAAGTTTATAGTGATGATGTGATGAGCTTAAAAGATAAAGTTATTATAAGAGCACAAGAGATAAGAGATGAATGGAATATAAATGAAGCTTAATGGAACAGTATAGGGGGCGAAAATGGATATAGCTAAATATTTAATAATCTTTATTCTACTTTCTTGTATTTATAATATATTAAAAATACATAACTTTAAAAATAGACCTAATTATAATAATAAAAGTTCAAGTAGCAGTTATTCTAATTTTAAAACATCATTTGTGAGAGGTTACTACAGAAGAAGTAAAAGTGGAAAATTGACATATGTGAGACCACATAGTAGAAAACGTAGATAAGTAATAGGTAAGATGCTAATTAGTATAGATAGGGGGTCATGATTCACGACACCCTCTTTTAATATTAATCATCTCATGCTTATTATATTTTTAGATAATTCATTAATACTATCAGATAAAGTCTGAAGTTTTCCTTCAATCCTTACAAGTAAATACATACTAAGGGCTATAGGAAATCCTACAGAAGCTATAAGAGTTTGTAATTCAGAATTCATAAATGCACATCCTTTCAATAAATTAAAAGCTATGCAAAGGTGGGGGGACCTTGGCATAGCTTTTTAAACGTAAATTTTATAACTCTAAGTCATAGGCTGTAGTGTCTGTAACAACAACCTTAGCCTCAACAGCAGACACTATATCAGCACCATTTGGAGCAAATATATTTTTAGATACTACTAAATCCATAGCATCTTTTATTTCAGATTCTGTAATATCTTCCCTTGGGTTATCTACTGATAAAGATACCTTTTTATCATCAGTAGTTTTAAAAGTCATTACAAGTCTTTTAGTTTGTTCCATATTTATACCTCCTTAAATTTAATATTAAGCTAAAGTAGTGTTATCTATCTTAGCTATTTCAAGTACTTCATATTCTTGAAGAGCCATTAAAGCCTCTCCAACGTCATATACGTTTTGCGCTAAAGCATTATGTTTTAATGATGAAAAAGTTTTGCTTTTTACTTTTGTTTTTCCATCTACCATACCTAAATCAAGTTTTATTCTTAGGCTTGATGGATTTTTCATTTCATTAACCATATAGCCACCTCCGTTTATTTATTAGAAGATTTGTTCTTCTTGATATTAATTATAGGAAAATAAGGGTTTGTGATAAATTAAAGTATTTGAAGAAAATATTTAGAGAAAATAGTGAAATTTATTTTATTTCTATATAGATATTTCATGAATTTACCATATTTTGTCTATAATTGTATATAATTACTATATAAAGTTTAACTAACATTTATAGGGGAGCTTATGGATAAAAAGACTATAGGAATAGTAGTTAAAAATGATTACAATGATATACTTTACTATGAAAATAACTTTTTTATAAAAATAGATATTAATAAAAAAGATGATTTAAGTTTTATATTAGAAGAGAAGCTTAGTGAAATACTAGATAAAAAAGCCTTTAGAGTAGATAAGATTTCTAAAAAAATTCCTAAACTTGATTTATTAGATAAAGATAATAATAAAGAAAGTATTGTTATGTATTTAGTTTGTATAAGTTTCTTTAAAATTTCACTTTTGTTTAACATAAAAAGTGTGCACCTTCCTTCGGATAATCTAATTTAATTATCGCACTTTTGGGAAGAATACACACTTTATTTTACAGATTCGGTAGTATAACTATAAACTCACTACCTTTATTAAGCTCACTTCTAACCTCAATTGTACCTTGATGTAAATCAATTATAGACTTAACAATAGTTAAACCAACACCAATTCCACCTGTATTTTTACTTCTTGACTCATCCACTCTATAAAACCTTTCAAATATATATTTTATATTTTCTTTCGGAATTCCTATACCATTATCTTTAAATTGTATTTTTAGATTATTATTTTCTTTATATGAACTTATAAAAATCTTCCCACCATTATTTGTATATCTTATAGCATTAGACAGTAAATTAACTATTACTTGTGATATTTTATCTTTATCTAAGTAACTATCTATACTTTCTAAATCACACTCTATATTTATATTTTTTTCTAGTGCCTTCCCTTGATTATTATAAACCACATTCATAATTAAGTTTTTTACATTTACTTTAGCTAAATTTAATTTACTTTTTTCACTATCAAACTTAGCTAAGTTTTGTAATTGATTTACTAAATTAGTAAGCCTTATTACCTCCTCGTTTACACTATTTAGCCTTTCTGTATCAGGTTCCCATATTCCATCTATCATAGCTTCTAAATGTGTTTGTATACTTGTAAGTGGCGTTCTAAGTTCATGAGATATATCTGTTGTTAACCTCTTTCTTAAATTTTCTTGTTCTTCTAATTTAGCTGATAAATTATTTATCGATTTTATAAGCACATCAATTTCAACTATATTGCTATCATAATCTATCTTATTATCATAATCACCATCTCCAATTAAATTAGCCATATTGGACACAACTTCTACAGGCTTAGATATATTATTAGATATTAATATTGCTATAAATATTGTTATTAAAACCATTACAATACCTATACTTGTAATTACCTTATTTATTTCTTTTAAAAAATCTACATCATTATCCATATAGTAAAGTAATCCGTATGAACCTATTTTTATATTTCCAATAATTTCATTATCTAAATTCTTTATTTCAAACAATTTTTCTGTATAATTACTTTTATTCTTATTTATCATATAGTTCATATTGTTCTCTATACTTCCCATAACCATATGACACATATTTTTATTATAGGTCATTGCCCCCCACACTAAATTACTATCTTTATCATATAAATCCACAAATATGCCATTACTTATTGCATCTTCTCCTATTTGCTGGATACTAGATAACTCCCATTCTCCATTAACGTATTTAGACCTTATCGAATCAATTATATTAGAAATTTCATTTTCATTATTTCTAATAATGTATTGTTCAAATTTTTTATTAAAAACACTATTTATAGATAAAGCTATAGATAATATAACTATGATTATTAAAGATACTAAAGATAGAATTAACTTTTTATTAAGTTTTAGTTTTTTTAATTTATAATCCAAATTTATATCCTACCCCATATACGGTTTTAATGATTGTAGCTTTTTTTGTATCTAATTCTATCTTTTGTCTAAGATTTTTTACATGTGCATCAATGACTCTGTCTATCTTTTCATAATGTTCCTCTATAGTCAATTCTAACAATTGTTCTCTAGTAAATACTTTATTTTGATTCTTTGCAAATAGTAAAAGTATTTTATATTCCGTATTGGTTAATTCAACTTTCTTTCCTCTTACTTTAACCTCATGAGAGTTCATATCTATTTCAAGCTCATCCGAGAACTTTAATAAATCTTTATTTTCTACATCCATTTTTCTAAAAACTGCTTTAACTCTCAAAACTAACTCTTTAACATTAAAAGGTTTACAAACATAGTCATCACAACCTATATTAAAACCATCTATTTTATCACTATCCTCTGTTTTAGCTGTCAACATAATAATGTGTACTTTAGATATTGCTCTTACTTTTTCACAAATTTCCTCTCCACTGATATCAGGCAACATTCTATCTAAAATAATTAAATCTATACTATTTTTTAAGAAGAATTCTAGAGCTTGTTCTCCATTATTTGCTACTATGCAATGATATCCCTCTTTATCCAAATAGGCTTTTATAACTTGAGTGATTTTTATCTCATCCTCTACTATAAGTATATTAAACATTAGTCTTCCTCCTTTTCATTATTTATTAATATAACAAAAAATATCATATAATTGTAAATAACTTATGAATTTAATTTTATTTATTTATCTTCATCTTTTTTTCATAATCTAAAGTTATAATATCTTGAAAAATATCTTAAATGAGGTGAATTTATTGAGTAAAATTACTAAATCATTTGATGTTTATGGAATGCACTGTAAATCATGTGAAACTGCAATCGAAGAAGAAATAAAGTCTTTAAACGGTATTTTCAATGTAAAAGCAAGCCATAATAAATCAAATGTTATAACTATGTATGAAAATGAAATTTTAAGTGAAAATGAAATTAAAAAAGCTATAAAAAAGGCAGGTTATTCAACCTCTAAAAACTCTATAAGCCAGTTTTTATGCTTAGGATCGATGGTAATTATAATGCTATATCTAAGTAGTAATTCATTAGTTGGATATGATACGAATTCACTACTTTCAAATGCATCACTTTTTATGTTATTTGTGGTAGGATTATTATCATCTCTTCATTGTGTTGGTATGTGTGGTGGAATAATGCTTACACAGACTCTAGATAAAGATAATTTACTTGTAAGTAAAAAATCATCTTTTAATACTGCACTTAAATATAATCTTGGTAGAGTAATTTCGTATACATTACTTGGAGGAATAATTGGTGCTCTAGGTTCTGTATTTTCAATATCTATGAAAATGCAAGGATTTATCCAACTATTTGCTGCACTATTTATGGTAATAGCTGGACTTAATATGTTTGGAATAAAATTGTTTAAAAATATTAATTTAAGTATTCCTTTTATGAAAAAAAATTGTGGTAAAGGTAACAAAAATCCTTTTGTGGTGGGGCTTTTAAATGGATTTATGCCTTGTGGTCCACTACAAACTATGCAACTTTATGCACTTGGAACTGGTAGCTTTGTAATGGGCGCTTTATCAATGTTTGCTTTTTCTATTGGTACTGTTCCATTAATGCTAGGATTTGGATATATTTCATCTAGGTTAAGTAAGTCGCTAAGCAATAATATATTTAAATACAGTGGTGTATTTATAATAATATTAGGTCTTTCTATGGGACAAAGAGGTTTAGCGCTAACAGGAATTAATATACCTATTTTAGGTGGTATATCTCAGTCTTCTGGAGAACTTGCACCTGTTGTAGATGGATATCAAGAGGTTACTATCACAGCTAATAGATATGGATATCAAGCATCAAGTCCTATTATAAAAGGTGATATCCCCGTTAGACTTACTATAAAAGTTGAAGAATTGACATCTTGTAATAATGCTATGTACTTCCCTCAATATGATAAGTATATAGATTTAAGTAAAGGTGATGTAATTGCTGAGATAAACCCTAATGGACAAGATATATCATTTACTTGTTGGATGGGCATGATTAGAGGCAATCTAAGAGTAGAATAATAAAATAAAAATGTCTTATAAGTATATACTTATAAGACATTTTGTTATATTAATAAATTATTTATTATGTGTAAACTAGTAATATATTTTTAATTCATACTTAGATTATCCTTAAATCAAAATTTAATACACTTTAAAATTTTTAACCTATATTTCCACATTTAAAGGTATTTTTACTATATTAATTATATGCTCACTCTTTTCTTTTCTAATTCTATCGTACCTCTTTTTATTGTAATAAAAAAATGCTAGAAATACCCTAGCATTTTTTAATGAGTTTATATCTATCTGATTATAACTCCATTTTTATTATTTTTAGCCATTTAATTTATATTTTAATTTCCAAAATTCCCATAATTCATATAAGAACAGCATTGTCCATAGTTAGGATTAGAATTTCTATAATTACTATCATCTATTTGTTCAAATTGATTTGTCTCTTGGTTTAATACTTTAAACCCTGCATCTTGCTGATATGAACTTTGGTTATCTGTTGTTGATACTACTGGATTTGTTTTATTAACAAATAATTGAGTATCTACTGTTCTTTCATTTGCAAATGATTTTACAGTTAATGCACCTGTACCTATTATTAGACCTAATGCTAATGTTCCTATTAATGACTTCTTCATATAAACACATCCTTTTTTCAATATTATTTTCTTTAAGAATATAATATTGAAAAAGTATGAATAAAATATGAATAAACTCTAGAAATATAAATAAATTTAAATTCATAATTTTTTCATACTTTTTAAGTAATATTATCTCATAAAATATATGGAGGTAATTTTAAAATGAATAAAGAAACTAAGAAAAACTTAAAAAGATTTTTACCACTATCTCTATGTTGCATAGTTCCATTATTATTACTTTCAGCAGTTCCTGCAATTAGCGCATATAGTGCTTCCGGGGCATTAGCTGTATCATTTATAGCTCCATTTATCTGTCCTTTAATTATGGGAGGCTTTTTCTTCTTCCTATTTAAATGAAATAGATCTTGTTGTTCTTAGGATAAAAAAAGTCAAAATTAGATAGCAATCAACTCTGTTTAGAAGATATTGTTAATTTTTGATGAACTAAAGCAAATTTTAAGTAAATAATATGAAATAAATAGCCTAATAGATGAGATTTTAGAGTTAAGCCAATTTTTATAGATAAATTTGTATGTTATATTCAAAGGGAAAAATTAGAGATTTTTATTTTAAATTAAAAAAGCGACTATATAATCAGATTTGGTTCAGCAAATTATAAAAAAGACTGTAGGTAAGTTTGTATTTATAAAAACCTGCTTACAGTCCCAAATTATAAAATAGACAGGTTAAATAGACCTATTGTTTATAATATTTTTAGATAATTAATATATATAAGCATCGCTAAACCCCTTTGATATAGCTTCATTTTTTAGAAGTATAGCATTTGATTTATTTTTAAAAGCACCTATACACACTCTATAAAATACATCATCATCTACAATAGATTTATTTACAAAAGCTAGTAGAGTAGAAGAAATAGTGTTAGCAATATCTTTTATATATTTTTCAGACTGAAGGGAAGTTTCTACAGTAGAATTTGAGATAAAATCTATTTCTATTAAAAGTGATGGCATTTTAGTTTTTCTAAGAACATAAAAGTTTTTTGAAACTTTAACACCACGATTAGGTGTGTTTATATCTTTTGATAAATTAGTACAGATGTTTTTTGATAAGTTATATACCTTGCTTTTTTCATCATATACCCATACCTCAACTCCTTTGGCAGATTTATTAGTTGATGAGTTCATATGTAGGCTTATAAAGTAGTCACAGTTTTCTTTATTTGCTTTAGATGTTCTGTAATCTAGTGAATAGTATAAGTCTTTTTCACGTGTAGTTATTACTTTTTCATTATTTTTTTCTAGGTTATTTTTTATTAACATTCCTATTTTTAATACTGTATCGCTTTCTTTTGTTTTATTAGCAGAAACTGCTCCAGAGTCTTTTCCTCCATGTCCAAAGTCTAGATACCATTTCATTTTGTTTACCTCCTAATATAGTTTTACCAATAGTTTAAGGCATTTTATTTTTAGTTAAATATTAAAAAATTTAAAGAATTTAGTAGGATGTGGATATATGTTTATCGAATATATATTGTAGGATTATAAGATATGGAGGTGTTTTATGTTAGATTATTTAACTAAGGATGATTTGCCTGATGGGGTTATTGATGTTGTTGATGTTATAGGTATGGATGCTTTTAAGAGTTTAGTTAAGTTTGCTGGTGGGAGCAATTTGTATATTCCTAATGAAGCAAGTCTTGTTAAGGGTGTTAGAAATAGAATGATTAGAGATAGCTTTGATGGGGATTATAGAAAGGTTTCTAGGAGGTTTGGGATTAGTACTGCTCAGGTTAGAAATATTGTTAATTATAAGTGATAAAAACCCCGTCGTAAATACCGACGGGGTAGTATTTTTTATATACTTAACTTTATATTTCAAATTAATTTTTACTATATCATTTACTAGAGTATGAAAATAGGTTATTTATACCAAATTTATCTAAATATTTTGTAAAAACTTTCCGTATAAGCTAAATATACTTCTATATTTATGTATTAGTAAAAAAATGTTAAAATAGAGTTATAAGAAACATAGAAATGGGGGAAGAAAATGTCCTATCAAAGTGAAGCTCAATTAGAGGATAACTTAATTAAACAACTTGTAAACCAAGGATTTAATAAAGTTAAAATATCTGATGAAGAAGAACTTAAAAATAACTTTAGAAATGAGTTATTTGAACATAATAAATCAAAACTAAATAATAAACCCTTCACAGATAAAGAATTTGAAAGAATACTTAGACACGTAGAAGGAAAATCAGTTTTTCAAAGTGCAATGATTTTAAGAGATAAGTTCATACTAGAAAGAGAAGATGGTAGTGAAGTTTATATAGAATTCTTTGACAGTAAAAACTATTGTAAAAATAGATTCCAAGTAACTAATCAAACAACAGTGGTAGGAAAATATACAAACCGCTATGATGTAACAATACTTATAAATGGACTACCACTTGTTCAAATAGAATTAAAACGTAGAGGACTTGACTTAAAAGAAGCCTTTAATCAAATAAATAGATACAAAAAACATTCTTACCAAGGACTATATAGATACCTTCAAATATTTGTAGTAAGTAATGGAGTAGACACTAAATACTTTGCAAATAGCGATAAAGAAATACTATTTAGTCAAA
>ERZ1673737.1320-NODE-1320-length-24686-cov-4.467460_pt1 | contig 24686 bp, 23 predicted proteins | sample MGYA00580211_ERZ1673737 | MGnify/ENA primary metagenome ERZ1673737 (study PRJEB41218, sample SAMN15661789) | gut metagenome | host: Homo sapiens | place: Canada: London | collected 2015-08-20/2019-03-30 | study: EMG produced TPA metagenomics assembly of... | reverse complement strand
AAGATAATGTCCACCCAGGTGTTGTTCTTGGTAGCGATAACCAGACTGCTGTTCTCTTGTGACTGGGGATCCCACAGCATAGGTCTCTCAGCCTCCAAAGCCAGGTCGTAAGCATGGTCTCCATTAAGGGACCATCTCCAAGCTTTTTTATAACGCCCAATATTGAGCAGGTAGGTCTCATCCGCATGTTGGCTTGGTTTGTTTGGAATTACCGGTTTGATGGTGTTTTCATCGAGGACGACAACGTCAGAAGTAAGTCTGTTACCACCATAGTTGATAGAGGGCGTGGAATCGATGGTGGGATCGCCGTTGGTATATGACAGAGTCGCGCGGCCAGCAATCTTCTGGTTCAATCCGGAATTGGCGACAATAATGGGATAGTCTCCTGCTGTATTGTTCAGCTTTACCAGGGCGGAATAGCGACCGCCATTGCCGAGTGTCAGTGCCTAGAAAGGGGTAAATGGTCAGTATCACGTTGCGGCTTGTGATCGGTTGATGAGGAGATATCATACGTCGACTCGGATAGGCTGGATGTATTGGCCATCGACTTCGTACACCCAAAGGGAGTGGTTGTTGATAGAGACTATCTTGGTTAGTCAAAAGTTCACAGATGAGGTATACCACCAAACATACCAGTTGGAACCGAGATTCCCGCCGAGCCGATAAAGTTGAGACTTGCCCATCCCTTCCAGCTTTCAACCTGGATGACTGCTTCCTCCGCGTCTGTGGCATTACATTCGTTGTACATGGTAGACGGAACTGCACTGTAGTTGTGTTGAGCATATGTTGTTTGGGCGTAGGTGTTACTAAGCGGGAGACATCTTCATGATAAATTGTGAGCTATAATGAGACTTTGAGCAGGCTCTTCACATTGTATACGTACCCTTTGGCAGTGTAATTCTTACCCTGTAGCAGGGAAGACAAGGCAGGGGGGACCAGGCTGCTGGCATATCCAGGGTCGACGCAGCGCACTCTTCCTCTGCCGTTGACCAGGAGAGAATCGGTACATCTAAACGTCTTGTTAGGTGTTGCTGTGCCAGTATATACGCTAGACTTACAATGTGTCGATGTCTGCATCTAAAGCAATTTCGAGTAGTTCTTCGGAGGTATTGTGGAACCAATCGGAGAGCATGACCAATTTAGGATCTTTGATCGCTTGATAGATTTGAGCCCGTGTCAGGGTATCATTTGCCATAGCATTGGCCATGTCCTTGGCCGCTGTCCGAGGTCTAAGTGACTCTCAGCTTGCTGATATTAGTTCTCAATGTGGATATAAATTCACCTGATATAGATGGGCCCGTACAACCCATCCATAATTTTCCCAGCAGAATGCGAGTGGTACCTATGAGTACTCAGCATAACCGACTCTGACATTGATACAATAAAGCTTACCAGTATGTTCCATACTGCGTGACAGTGAATTTAGAGACAAATTTTCCACCAGGAGGAATGAGCCGCTGCGAAACTCCAGGTACCCCATCTGACCACGACGTTCCTTGCTGTCTGTTCTTGGATGAATGCTTGTTCTTGATAGGTTCGAAAGACCTGGACTCACTCAAGGCCGTGATAGTGAATTGTGGTGTTGTAAGGCAGGTAATTATTCACAGTTACCTCAACCTTGTCGCCCTCATCCATCAGGAGCGGAGGGCCAGGGAATTGGCCATTGATCAAAGCTTGTTTACGTTCGACTCCATCGGGCGCCCTGGTGTCCCAAGTCAGATTAAGCTCAAACCTTTTCGCAGACTCGAGGGAAGGCAGAGCAAAACTGAGTCCCGCAAAACAGAGGAGCGTGGACAGCTTCATGGTCGCTAGAGGTGGCTTTACACTGTTACGCAGAGATTAAACATCAGTGGGGTCCTGCAGGATAATAAGTACTTCATGCTTTGACAGATCCCGGATAAAAGGATAAGGGCTTAGGCTGATTCGCGAGAAATCAGGATAATGCTGTAAGGGGCGTCAATAGCTGGACGTGGCTGCCGATAATTCGCATATCGGCACTGGCTCTGCGCTCTGAAATGGTGAACTGCCGATCACTTAAGTATCGTTCGAAGGTGATTGGACTAGGACACCACATATGGAGTCCGTCTTGCTTGAGATCTATATCGAACTCGGCGTTCTTTCGGAGCTGAAGCCCTAGGGAGCTTGTAGGCCCACCTGTCTCAGTCTGATCGATCTACACAAGGCCGATTCGCATTCTTACCCCTGGGCAGAAGGAAATCATACAATTTTGAGCCGCAGCTCCTAAGCATTACATCCTACGGGCAATAGGATGAGTCCTAAGTGTAGAAAACTGACCCCTTAATTCAAGGCCCCCCGAATTGGCTTGTGCATTGACGTTGACTATTGTTTGCCTGTGGGTCTTATGGGCGATCATTTTCTCTATTACATCCACCGCGAAATCCTTTTTTCCAACTTGCCTACTCCGCGTACATCCGTAGAGAAACGTGCACATGTGTGATTTGTATCCGAGATTAATGATTTGCCGATCATCCGAATCTCTCGAAGTGATGAGAAATCCAATAGGACTCGGTGGTTGTCACCTTTGTGCACCAGATTCTTTATTGAACTTCGACCATCCTTCCGTTCCAATCGCACCGTTGAATTATTTCGCGCTAGTAACATTAAGGAACTGCGTGTGGGCAACAAACCCTACTAAGAAGGAATTGAAAGCGAAAGAGGCAAAGGTCATGGTCGAGACATGACCGTGAATTTGGTTTGAATCTTCTTCACAGCTGGAGTAGTCTTTTCCTGGAGACCAGTGGTTTCCAACGCCAATGCTTTTTTCTGCATTGCTCCCGTCAATGCCTAATAGGTAGGCCCCAAAAAATCGACCACGTCTCCCTGCGGTTCGCTTGCCAAGGCGGTTGTCCTGCTCCCAGTACATGTCTGACATAGATTGATGTGCGGAGAACTTGTTCAACCTCATAGATTGTCTTAACTTAGTAGGGCTCCTTTAACGCGTCGAAATATACCACTAGTAGCACTGCCAGCAAATTCCAACTTTCGGGGAAATGAGCAAAACTAAGATAGTAAACGAGAGACAAAAATAATTTATAGGTTCGTGGCCTACACCTGTTCTCTAACTCAGGTGTAACTATGCCGGTTGGGGTAGAAGTGAGGCATCCAATGGTATACAAGAAGGACGGATGGAGGAGAATGCGGCTGTGTATGGGTGTATGTGACAGGTAGATAAATCTGTTGTGAATTTCCTTGGCATCTTTGACAATACGAAGTGTGCTGAGTTGGCAGACGTCTACCCATGTAACTAACATTTTACCCTCCATATTGATTTGAGCAGCTGAGGGAAAGAGCCAGGGAATGACTGCTTGTAGTACCAGATTGATATATCAGATGCATGATACCAAATAAATAATAATGTCATCATTTGCTCCGGGTGCTTGACTCTACTGCGCCTTTGCCAACGTAAGTGGCAGGTCAAGTCAACTTGCATGAGAGGGTCAGGCGGCCTCTCAAGTCAACTCCTGCGGTCCGACAACTGCTGCCCGACGTGTTTCTGTAATCCTTCAAATCAACCCTAAGGGCAAAGCGCCGCATGGTGCAAGATAAATAGCTGTGCCCGCAACTTTGGCTATCGCATTCCATTTTTCTTTCCACCACCAGACTCCATCCAATTTGTTTATACGAACTCCAACATCAAAATGGACACGACACATTCTTCAGAGAATGACCAGGCCGTCATGGATATCCTGGGCTATATATTCGTTGATGTGTTATTGCTTCGCAGAGCTTTGGAAGCCTGGAGTCCCGCATATCCTGATGGGCACAAAAGCCACGCTCTCCTTGGAGATGCGGCTATTGCCCTCGCATTCCATTTTGATGGATATTCGAAAAGTTCTTCGCGCGGTAAGTGTTTTGTCACTTGATTTTCTGAAACACCTCGAGCTAAACTCTATTCTAGAGTTAATGACGAATATCCTCAATAACCGAGCATCTAACAACGCTCTGGCTACCTTGGGACGCTCTAAAGGACTTGACGAGCATGTCATCATCAATCCGGCACAATGGGGGGTTGTTTCGAATAGAACTATGGCCACTACGGTGGAGGCCCTGATCGGAGCTGTCTTTCTTGACAGCGGACTCGATATAAACGCTGTCAGGGCCGCCATGGTAAACTTGGGCATCATGGATAGGCCCGAGTAATACGGTAAGCCCTCGTTTTCCCGGTGTTTATTCGGACTGAAAGCTAATTGGACTAATTTGTTATTAAGAAACCAAAGCGTGTTGTGATTACCCCTTACACACGTTTTGGTATATGGCAGGATAAAGGGGCTCGGTATTCCCTACGGGAAAGACCCGGATCAGTCCTCGGATTAGCTCTCAGACCTAAACTATCCTTCTGAGGACTGATCCGGGTATTTCCCGCAGGGGATCCCGAGCCCCTTTATGGTGGCATCTATGATCTGGTGTGGTGGGAGTGACATTGCCACTTTGGCCTCATGTTTTGCGCTTTTTTATCTCGCTCCTTTTGTCTCGTTCTTTATTTTCTCGGCTTTGAGACGGAGAGGAAGCCGCCCTGTGGCACATTGTTGTTACGGCACATTGTGTAGCTCACGGAGCCTGGTAAGCTTCAACACAGCAGGCATTCGTGCGGTTGAGGAGGCGTCGTGGACTCTCTGAGATTCAATATCGCCCTCCTCGGGAACTTGCTTTATACAAGCACTGAAAATCTAACTATAGTCACTCGTTCTACACTTTTCCATTTCCACTGTAACAGATTGTACAAGAGGGTCCCGCCACGCGGAAGACCTGCTTATACATTGGCGTAACACTTCCAAATAACCAGGGCAGGATCACAAAAAATGAACTAATTTGGCGCCCAATTGGCGATGAGATCACAAATCAGTTCTCGCATCGTTCACTGCTCCACGAGTACCATCGTCATTGGTCTGGACCCAGCGGTGAGCTTTAATAGTCTCGAGTGGTGTTCGATTCGGGGTTTTGAGGCTGAATACAAACCATGTTACTGATTGGATTGAACTCTATTATTGGCCCACTTGCCGGCGCCCGATGGTCCGAGCTTTCCAACACTACTGGTGCCGGACAAAGAGAAGGGTCCGATACCCCAACATCTGGTAATAAGTCTAGTAGACACTAAGGGAAATGATTGTGTCCCTGTAACGCAACATCAAGCCACTTCCTTGGACACTTCTCGAAGGAGATTAGTAGCATTCCCCCACAAATATATCAATCCTTCCTGATGGTCTAGACAAAAAAAGGCATCCGTCGAAGGAAAGCATGCTTGCTTTAGGAGGGTAGTAAACCTACGTTTGAGTCTCGGGTGCGGGAACTTGGTCTTGTTAAATCAATCTTGTAAACAATGAATAGTCTTGCCTAAAACAGCCCATAATTGACTATGCTGAGTAGACAAATTTCCCGTCTTTGGCCATGTCATATCAACAGAATCTAAGGAACACCTAGAGGCAAGTCATTGTTAGCAGGATGTTGCTGGAACTTGGCTTTTAAGTGACGGTGACTGACGTGCAAACCTCTTTCATATGCTTAGGACTTCTGTCCCCAGATTTCCTCAGAATCTTAAAGCTCAACTCCATCACAAGCCTCGTACAAGTTCAAACCTATTGTGTCCACTTCATATGTGGAAATCAAAACGCGTAGCTCACTGGAAGGGTCATGACCTCATCTGCAAACTCTTCACGCTGGCTGTTGTTCATTTCGGAATAAACTGCAATGGATAGCGTTGTATTCCACTCCTTAAGCATCTCTGCTGCATCCTCAAGCTCCGGCCACTTCCATGAAGCAAGAATCAGCGTCTCAACGCCGATCATATGGCCAGTCATCGATTTTCGCAAGATTTCAAGGACGTAAGCGGTCTGGGGCATTGTAATGGTTCCAGCATCGTAGTTTCGGCTTCGGGAGCATCCCAGGAAGACCGGCCCGACCGGCCGCTCTTCGAGGTCTTTAATAGGGAGGGGAAAAAACCCCTCGATTCTGGTGACGATATCACTCTCACTTCGGCGTGCGAAGGAGCCGCAATGATGAATTTATCGGTATGGACAATGAGACTGCTCATTTCCTTGCCCTGGCCCTTGGTGTAGACACATGCGTCATCATCCAGTGGTATAAAACCGAGTATCTGAAGCTTCTGATGGTGTCTCCAGTGTTCAGTATACACTGACTCATGCACTTTGTGAGAGACAATCTTATTCAAGAAGACTTTGAGGGCAGTGCGCCATATACTAGGTTTCTTATCTTTGTCCTCGGTAACACAGTCATCTGCTTCGGGGCCATCAAAGATCTTCTAATCACTAACTTCTGATTTGAAATCTCCACTTGGAATTTTATGTTCATCCACTTCACCCTCTTACTCCTTACTCCCACAATCATGAAGAATACATTTGCGGTTGTGCCCCAAGGATGGCATGCTGTGTCAATGGTGTAACGACGATAACCTCGGTGTTCGTCTTGCACTATGCCAGGGAGCCCCAGAATCAGGTCCATCCGTCGGATGCAGATGACTGAGTTTCAGTAGTCATGTCAGTCATGTCCAAGATTCCTTAGCACTATGGCCGATGACGACCACACGAGGGCGGTGCTTTGGCTCCACCCTCCAATGATAGAAGAAGAAATGAAGTGAGATAAATGCGATTCGAATAGAGGGCGAAAGTGCGGGTAGAGAGCTTGGACGTCGAATCAAAATGAATAGCATAGCGTAATTGCAACGTACACCTTAAGAGCAAATAGATGTTAACCAGAGCAAAGGTTGGACTTGGAAGACTGTTGAAAGTAGAAATGAGATTCATAATTGTGTGAGGATTTGACTTTGAGTGAGTGCTGAACTTGAGTGAGGGTTGAGCGGGAAAGACATCCAATGTACAAATGAGCTTTAAACACGAAGGAGGTGAGAACAATACATAAGTGATGGACGGAGAGGAGTTGGGGAAGAGGGTGATAAATTTCTATGAGGGAGCAGCAGACTAAATAGACCTGTAGACTAGGGCAGGCAAACAAAGGAGGCCTAGTCTCTGAAGCAAACATGCCATGCCAATAAGCCTAAGTGATGCATAGACAGACTTGGAAGAGCGTAGCACTTTGGTCTAGAAAGTAGGAGAAAGTGTTCTCGATGTTGAGGAGAGAATCAAAGGCATATTTAGGAAGATTGTTGACAGTATGAGGCCAGCTGGATACTTGCTAGATTTCCCGTGGACCATAGCGGTTTCATCTCTATTGAAAATACATAAGAATATATGAAGCCCTATCCATGGAAGTGTCATCCACGGGTGGCGAGGCGGATTTACATAAGCAGTTGCGCCCTCTCCGCATCCCACGTGAGAACCCGATCTCGCCCCGAGTCTCGTCTATTCATTATCGCCTTACCCTCGGGATAGATCGCTCGGGATAGATCGCGCGGACACTTCCTTTTTTATCTGCTTGTCGACCATGACGCCTTGAATGACCGGTCTTTGTGACTCGAATGATGCAGAATCTTGGTCCATCTGGATCTAGGATGACTTGCCATGTCCTCCGTCAACGATAACTCTTCGCCGCTACCCGTCGACGGGGCGAAGCGAAAGCAAGGTACTGATTTCTTCCTTTTCTTTCGCCTGGTCACGATTTGTGTCTTTCTGCGGCTACTTCTCTAGCAGAAAAAGGATTGCGGCTAATTGGTGACTCAAAAATTTCTTAGGCTCCGCCGCCTGCGTCCATTGCCACCGGCGCAAAGTTCGCTGTGATGCCCGTGTCGTCGGAACCCCTTGTACAAACTGTCGCGCCTCTGGAAAGGCCGACTGCCGTATACACGAGAAGAAAAAGCGTCTTGCGGTGCGCTCAATTCTAGATCCCGTTCCGATCCGATCTCGGCCACTCCCCGCGTCTGATCCTACTTCGAACCCTTCTCTTGCAGCGGGGACCCCACTCCCTCCAAGTTTTCCAACTGTCTTTCCCGGTCATACACCACTTGCTGGAGGTATTCCGCAAAATGATGGCTTCCAGCAAGGTACGGGATCGGAGGCGTTCGGGCGCCAAGGCCCGGACTTGGCGCATGCTCACGAGGCACATACGGAGATGGAGCAACATCTCGTGAAATTGATTGATGAGGAAGACTCTGGTAGAAGGGAAATCCAGCGAGGCGTGCGTGCCTTTTATGTCGGACACGAACTATCAAACATGTCATTTCTGATCCGGCAACAACGAGACCAAGATGACGACGTATACCACTTCGCCAGCAATGAGATCCCCCGGCGCCAAATGAAGACCGGGCATGATCAGCTCCTTATGGATGCCCTGACACTTCCTGAACCGGCACTTGCAGATGAACTAGTGCAGGCATATTTCACCTACGTCAATCCAGGGTACCCGATCATTGATGAGGATTTGTTCATGACACAATATCGGAATCGGGACCCCGCAGATCCACCGCCAATCTTACTTCTGCAAGCCATTCTCCTTATTGGAGCACACGTTTCCCGCGCAAAGGTAGAGCGAGACGCTCTTAAGGAAATCTTTTTCCGTCGCACCAAATATTTGTTCGATAATCGCATTGAGCGAAACCGAGACATTCTTGTCCAAGCGGCCCTTCTTTTGACGTGGCATTCGGACAGTGCGGACGATGATGTTGCTGCAGATGCTCACTTTTGGGTTGGTGCAGCTGCACGAATTGCCACAGGACTTGGCATGCATCGAAATCCCGTTTCCAGTAGTTTTGTGACCCGCGACAGACGAATGTGGAGGAGAGTTTGGTTCATTTTGGTCCAATTTGATGTGCTAATATCTCTATCATATGGCCGACCCCAAGCAATGTAAGTGATTGTCAATGAATCATTTTTGGCGCAATGCTAATCAATTCTCACATTAGCAATTTGGACGATTCTGATGTTTCTCCTTTGACCCCTGCTGATTTCGAGAATTGCGGTCCTCATGTACAAGCGGAATATGTGATACATTTCACTGAACTTTGTACAATGATCTCATACCTCATTCGTGATCGATTTGGGCTTCGCGCAAGTGAAGAACGACGAAAGGCTGTTCTGCAGGAAGCTGACGGGTCACTGGCAACCTGGTCTCTGAAACTTCCTGATACCCTTCGTCTCCGGGCATCTGACATGGACCCATGGTCTGCCATGCTCCACTTGACATACAACAACTTCCTCATTCTGCTGCATAGGCCGCATCCCAGAGCCTCGGCGTACTCCGACGATTATGGTCCCCACGATGCAGAAATCTGTAGTGCAGCTGCCGGTGTCATTGCCTCCATCTTTGAAGAGCTCAGGATGAATGACCGCTTGAAATACCTCTGGTACACTGGTGTCCATACTCTTTTCACAGCCATGATCCAAGTCCGGGTTGAGCTTCGGTTCTCTAACCCAGTTCTTGCCATCAATGCTTTGCGGCGTTTCGACTCGGCCTCCTACTCGCTGCGCGAGTTGGCTCAATACTGGGTTCATGCTGGCACAATTCTGCGCCTCTTCGAAGACTCCAAACGCTTGCAAGAGGATCTTCGTATGGCAACCACCGAACGACCTAAGCCATTTGGTGATCCTCAACATTCACATAAGATGCCCGTTGCTTCTCCGGCCTCAACGGCGTCTATGGCGCCAACACCTCGGCCCATGTCGTTTGGTGTTCACACTCCGGATTCCACAACTCTACAGCATACCAACCTCTCGCCACAGCCCAATACTCAATTTGACAATTGGATCACCGCCCCTCTTCGACTCAATGTTGGTCCATTGGAAAGAAACGATCCTTTCTCAAGCAGCATGCAAGTGGATTCTGTCGAGCCGGCTCGGGATTATCCTGACTGGCGACAACTGTTCGCATTCGGTGATGTAGATCTGCCTCCACCTGTTGGAGTGGAAGGTCTGCCCGAACTCGAAGACGAGTGGCGACAGATTTACTGGCAAGATGCCCCAATGGCAGATCTCATCCACGACGGAGGCTGGATTCATCATTAGCATTGGCTATTCTATCACATTACGACTGAAGGTTGTCATACCTCCCTCACACTACTTCACTACCTCCCTTTCTTCCTTTCTTCCTACTCCTTGACGACGAGACGAGCCATGCCAGGGCACGCAAATACACATACAATACATTCAAGGCCATGTAGGACAATCTTCTACAGACAAAAGGTTCTATACAAAGCTCAGAGCCTACGATGCCATGTCGGACGATCACATACAGGTTTCGATAGAGATATACCTTGTCATATAATTGCAAACAGTGATATCGAATACATTCATCTGCGTTCTTCCTGTATATTCTAGTTCAAATAGACCATATAATATGCACAACATCAAGCAGCGCCAGAGATGCATTTCGCCAATTGCATAGTAAATCCAAGAAATCTCAACCAGAGGCGCAGCCACACAGATATGTTACCAGTTAAACAAACGCAATGCAAAACCTAGCCGAATACAAAACGTTGCCAATTATCCGCAAGCACCTGGACGCCATGTCTCAATTCCCATCCTCGAAGCTTGCAAATTTGCCGAGCGACATCTTCAAGCAAGTCGTCCATCTGCGGACCTGCCGTATGGAGGTCACTCTCGATCAAGATCCGGTCGTCAGGCAAAGCCTTGATAACATCAGTGATCTTCCGCGCCGGAGCTCCACTGAAATTGATAAGACTCGAGAAAGAAAAGTAAACATCTGACGGATTTGACGGATGTAGGAATTGTCGAATCGGCTCCACAGGACCAGAGTACGAATGCATGCAGATACGCGGTGGGAAAGGAGGTGGGCTTTTACTATCTGGTGCAGATGCCTCATCCTCAGACACTGCACCCTCCGCATCCTGCTGCTTATCCCTCTTCCTTCGTGAGAGAACAACCCGCTCATGACCTTTCCATAATTCCTTCAACGTATCGAAGACCACACCGTGCGCCTGCACACTATGCATCGAAACAGCGCGGTCCATTTCCCCAGCTAGCTGTAGCTGTGCTTTAAGAATTGTTCGCTGGTGATCCAGCTTCACTTTATACGGCGAGAGGCGTCTTCCCTCGCGCGAGCCGGGTGTTACTTGGCCATCTCGATTCTCTAGTTCATCTGGTGACCAGATACCCGGAAGGCGGAAGGCCTTATCCAAGCCGACTTCGCCGACTAGGGCGTTTGGACAAGATTGCAGCCGGGCCTTGGTCTCAGCTATAAGCTCTGAGAGTGGTTTTGGAGTCAGAAGAGCATTGATGAAAGATTTGTCTTCTGTTGGTGGGGGCGATAATACGGCCATGTAGTGGTCTTCTTTTTGCTGAGCTGTGTTTGCGTCGGTATCATCCACGATCTGGTGTGAGAACCAGGGGTGCCACCCAAAGCAGGGAATTGTCCTTTCTGGTGATTGCTCTGATTTCCCGAGTGACATCGCTGTTTGTTGTACAAGGTCTTGGTCTTCGCCCCGCGTGGCCATGATTGTCAGAGTTGTCGCTTTCATTTGCGGGATGTCTGCCACTGAGGCCATGGCGTCTGTGGGATGACAGTGGGCATCATAGACGCCAATGTCCCAAGGGAATTGCTGGGACATAGTGGTGTAAGGTGTAAGATGATGTTTGATTGAAGTTGATATACAAAGTCAGAAGTGATGTAATCGTCGTTTCTGCCTGGGGCATCCATCACATGTATTTACTCCGCAGATCGAGACAAGCCGAGCAACTGTTTACCATGCCCGGGCTCTTTGCTTTCTCTCCTCCTGGGGAGGATTGAATCCAATGTGGTCTATTCTAACAGCCTTACTTGCGCTGCCTCTCCTGGTCTTCATCTCCATTCCACTCATCCTGTCAGCATGGGTAACCATATCATTTGCGCTATTTGCGCTGGTATTGCGACTCTCGGTGGTTTCTATTGAGTTAGTCTATGGACTACTCTTGCATTTCCTCTCAGTGCCCACCTCATCCACATCGTCACTGTTGACATTCGCGGCTTCGGAACCTACAACCCCAGCAGATGGTAGGTCCAGACGCAACTCCGGGCATGGAGCACAGCCTCGCAAGAATAATGACTCTCTTGCGTCGTGGGCCATTGGCACGAGCTTGGAAGAGCCAGAAAATAGGAGAAGAAATTCCTACGCCCGCAGCATGATCGAAGCCCACAACCTATATCCCTCAACGCCATTCGGATTCCCCGTCTGCGGAGATGAAGGACGGGACTTCGAAGGCGTAGGCGGCTGGCGCTCTTGTATGCCCTCCAAAGCCCGTAGTACCCACTCTCTTTACGAGAAAGGCACAAGCAAGGCAGCAAGCTCGGCATCATCATCTTCTTCAACGCATAGCCGGAGCGGCGAGGGAGATCCAGACGCAGATATCGACGCAGATGAGCGTGCCTGGCTATCTCTAAACCATCGCCTTGAACTTCCTTCTCAACTTGTTACTCTGGGAGCTAGTGGCTACCCTGCAACCACACTGAACAGTCCCACGTATTTCGACGATACTCGCAACAACCGATGTCATTTCCAGACATTTTCACCTGGCGCAGACTCACATGGTCTCCAGTTTGATGGGCATCACGATGGACATAGGAATCATCACCGCTCACTGACGACATCTTCACTGACGACATCTGACCGCCGCACTGGCACGGGTCTTTCTCTGGCATTGTTGACAAGACCTGATAACACTGCTCCCCATTCCAGGGAGTATGGCTATGGCATGTCTTCATCTACATCTCGCCTATCAGCCCCTTTCATGACACCACAGCCATACGCACCATTCAATACACAGTCACGGGCTCTACCCCGTGGTTTACCGGTAAACGGTGCACCGTATACGAGCTCATATCTCTCCGGCTCTGTTGATGGAGGCCACAGCTTTGGGAGTAATAGCAGTGGCGGGAGTGGGGGTGGGTATTTTTCTCTGAGACGACGGAGTTCCTCTGGGAATCATACCCTCTCTCCGAGTGCTAGTGGGTATATAACCCCTGGCGTTGGTGCATCGACCGATGAGCGTGATGCGTCACTGGGGTTTGCACGTTTGATGGCACATTATCCTACCAGTCCGAGACACCGAAGGCAGAGTATCTCAGGGCCGAATTCGAGGGGGCTGGGCTCTGGGTAACGAATTGGATGAAGGATTTCTGCGGTCTCTTTTTGTGTTATTGGAAAGTACTGGCTTGGATATCAGTGCAGATGGTACGAAAGTATTGCAATTGTACATAAATGAAGATAGTCATCTGTAACCAAACATGTCATATAGTGGAGCCTCTCAATATTTGGACAGCTAGTCAGGGCACCGTTAGTGAACATTCGTCCTTTACTTTTAGCACTCGGGTATGGCAATTTAGAGGTGAAAGAATTGTATTAAACAATATACTCGCTTGACCTAGGCCAAGTATGCCTCCTTGCCACAGTATTCGCCTATATAACGGGTCGTACTGGTGAGTTCTTATGTGATACTTGATATACGATTTTCGGCTCTCGTTTAGGATAAACGCCCCCAGCTTTTGTCCATTTCTATATTTTGTTCGCCAATGTATGTGAGGCGATATGTAAGGACAAGGAACATAATAGAAGAGCGAGCCACAAATGTAAAGATAAACACCAAAAGCTATAACGAACGTACCAAACGAGAGAAAGAAAGGTATACTACGCAATATCAACAAGCTCCAATCCCAAATTTCATAGAGCATTATTCAAAAAACATCCCTTCATCATGACGGCTGACGACCCCTCTCCCGCCTGTTAACTTCCTCCATCTCAGCGAGAATAACACTGTTGAACTCCTCCCAGCCATCGAGGTAAAGATGGTGACCAGCTCTCTTAATGACAACCACCTTCGACGAACCTTCGTCGGAGCGACGCTCCTCCGGTGTAGCATTTGCCAACACCTTCCGTTTCTCTTCTTCCAGACGAGCTGCGGCTGCATGGCCGCCTGAAACGTCCATCCAGTCGTGATCACCGTACATGAAAACCACAGGAAGGCCATTTTCACGCTTAGCGGGTGCCTCTGGTTCAGAAGAAGTGGTAGCAGTGGGGACGGGGTTATCCTCTGCTGGTTTTGAGCAGGCTTTGGCAGTGGAGATCGCGTGGGGAAGTGGGTTCAAGGGAGAATTATTATGGATCAATTGACGTCCAAGTCCGTGGACTCGGTGGATAAGGGGACTGCGGGCGAATGCTCCGGGGGCGAGGATATATGCCAATGCGTATTCGCCACTGCCGCGGAGACTGAAGATCGAGTATGAATAGTCGTGGAGGGCCTTGGCTTCCTCAGCTGGGAGGTGAGAGAAACGGCGAGAGGTCCAGCCGGAGACGATGCGTGGGCCTAGAGGACCAGTCCATCGTACCAGGCTGAAGGGGGAGATATTCGCATCCCACAAATAGGCGAACCACTTGGGAAGATTCCGTCGAGGAGGTTGGGCTGGCCCTTGAGCGGGCTGCTGTCCGGTGATAAAGCTGCCGTCAGCAGTTTTCGGTGCTGACCCTGGGACAGCAGCTTGTGCCACGACACTCTGCTGGTCCTGGGTAACCTCGCCGGCCAATGTTGATTCTGAAGGCTCAGCAACGTCGGCGGTGACGGCATATGGGTCCTCCGGGATGCCGACAGGAGACGCCAAGATAAGTTTATTCAGATGACCAGGGTATTTGAGCGCGTAGGCGACTGCCATGTACCCTCCGAGACTGTGTCCCAGCAGGGTAAACCGGTCAATCTTGCGCTTGATGCGCCACTCCTCCAAAGCATCAATAAACCACGCTTCAGCTTCACGAATGGCATCTTCTCTTCCCTTTGCTTTGATTTTGAACGAAGGTCGAGTACTCCGGCCCATGCCCAGCATGTCCAAAGCATGCAGTTGCCACCCCTTGAGACGACTGAGCGGCTCGAAGTTCTTGTAGAAAAAGCCAAGACCAGCCCCGTAGCCGTGAAGCATGACCAGATGCTGATCAGCTTGCTCACCCACTCTTTCTACCGAGAACTCATTGAGCGCGCGGTCCTTCCCGCTCAGCTCCACCATGCTGGAGCTCCATCTGCGCGGGCCGTACGGATCATCAAGGGAGTTCGTGCTGATCTCGCCCTGCTGGTTTTGGTCTGTGGACTCCAAGCTGCCCCTTCTCTCTGTTCCCGTCTGCAGGTGGGTGGGTGGTTCATGGCGCAAGTAGGGCAGGTAGGAAAGGACTTTGTGTTCTGTCTGTGCAACTGGCAGCTTGGCCCACCATTCAGCAAAGCCGTCTCGATATGATAGGGGAAACATTGAGGGCCTTGTTGTCGTAGCCCGGGTGGCATACGGGGTGGCCGTTTCGTCCGAGCGGCGATTTGTATCCTCTTGGGATGAGTTTAGTGATTCTGAGGCCATTGAGGAATAGCGGTGCCCACGAGGGGTGTGGAGCTTGTATGATCGGAGGGGTGCAAAGGCGAATGTAGTTGACGTGCGCAAAGTAGAGATACAGGCGTGGTCAGCCAGTCGAATGGAGGCCACGCTCATGAGACACTGGGAAGAATCGGAGAAAGTAGCATAGCATATAAGCGGAGCCGGAGTTTGCGGGCGGGCGTTATCTCCGTAAGGCGACAAGATTCCCTAATCTTCAACTTGAAAAAAAGAGGTGAGAAAAGGCAGAGAATATAGGCAGCCGAATACAAGTTTATAGTATGAAGTCAGAAGTTGAATGTTGTGAGCGGAGAGGCTGATCACCCGTGGACCGCCTTCCACAACGGCCTTCTTCTGACTTCACTCTCACCCGATCATCCACCATGGTCTCGCCATTGGACCACCTGGTCAAGGGCGCTCCAACATCAGAAGCCCGAGCTCCTACACCAGAGCCATTGCATTCCCAAGCATCAGATGCCTCACGACCCTCCGATCCCCTCGATCACCTCCCGTCAGCTCCCCCGCAGATCTACCTGAACCTGCTGATTCTCGAAACCTCGCTGCGAGCTCAATACCTGGCTCTGCGCGAGCGCCGGAGGCAAAATACCTTCTTCGTTCTCCTCCTTGCCGCCTGGATCGCCTACTTTGCCTATGCGCTTTTCCTCCGTCCACGAGAAGATGGCCGCGGCGTTGGCGGCTCGGTCTACTGGGTTGTGGAGATGGGTGAGAAAGTCGCCCTGCTCGGCGGCGTAGTGACGGCCTTGCTGGTCTGGGGAACAGGGCAATGGGAGCGCGGTATCCGATGGCCAAGGCGCTGGCTAGCAGTCACCAATCGCGGCCTACGAACCATGAACACCAAGGTCATCATCATCCGCGGGCCATTCTGGCAGGAGCTGCTTTCCTACCTCTCCTTCCTGTTCCCCTTCTCCATCCCATTCTTCCCCTCCCCCACCGGCAACTACCAGTTCGTCGAGCGGAGCCCCTCCGACAAGCGCAGTGCCCGTCAACACTACCAGCAATACTACAACGGAGGTGACAGCGAGTCCGGTCTTGTAGAAGAAGACCTCAGCCCAGGAGGTGACTATATTCGGCTGCTCCTACTGCCCAAGTCATTCTCCCCCGAGTTCCGCGAGAACTGGGACGACTACCGAACCGACTTCTGGGAAAAGGAAAACGAGCGCCGTGCCCAACTACGCATCAAGCTGCGCGAGCGTGAAATCCACCTCGCCCAGACAGAGGGCGGCTGGCTCAGCCGCTGGGGACTAGGCTGGCGCGCATCCCAGCGCCGCCGCCTCGTCGCAGCAACCCTCCACCGACCCATCGAGCCAGAATTTAAACACCGTCTCAGCCACGGCCACCACCCGTCAGTCTCAAAACTAAGCCAGGAGCAGCGCGGTCCATCCTCCCGCCGCAGTACCCGCTCCGAATCACATTCCCGTACCTCGTCCCGCAGTACGACACCTGTCGACATCGGCTTGGATCAGGACCGGCCACCCTCTCGCTCTTCAACATCCAGCAGACCCCGCCGAGGCAGTACAACATCCGGAGAATCTACGCCGCAACAGCGGAAACGAAAAGGCTCCATGCTCCGCCGGGGCCTGTCGCCTCTGACGCAGGCGCAGATCCGGGAGGGAGTGAGGACGCCGTCATTTTCGTCGGATGATTCTGTGCTGCCCATGGGTGAGAAGGATAAGGAGTCTATACCGGCTGCTGTGCCGGAATTGTAATACACACGCGCACTACACGCACTGCAAATTAGCACGGAATGTTGCTCATGCTGTTTATTTCTATACCCTTGTTCTCTCTGTATTTTGGATTGGGCGTGTTGGATGATGTCTTCGCTGGTTTGTATGACTGGCCATGTGTTGCTTGTTCTATAGATACATTGGATGTTTCAACCATGGTTTTGTTTTTCCTGCTTTCTTTTGCGTAGATAGTATTCCTGTGCATGTTTACGGTATTTTCGATGCATGTCTACAAGTTAAGTAATATGGTAGTATGCACATGGATCAAGATTAGTCTCAGTCTACTTAGGAAGTTATAGTCAAGCATCGGTATTCATTCATATTTCTCATATTGAGTCAGTTTACTGATATCCCCAATCCCACTCCATACGCCAAACACAAAACTAACGACATGTGATATCAATCCCAATGCAATGACGATAAACAGCTCATAAAGACCAGACGCAACACATCCAGCGTTCTCCTTTTCGAGGAAAGGAGTTTAGCTATTGCAGATCCAAGACATATTAGACACGGTAGACATTGTCATCGTCCTCGAGGAACATAAGCAAGTTCTGTTCGTTCATAACCCGCAATGCCTGGATAGCCTCAGGGTGCGAGAAGACACTGCTAGCACCATGGGAATCCTTAATGGCAGTGTTAACAGCGCCAATCAACTCATTGACGTTCATCTCATCGCCATCGGCGAAGACCTTAGAGCCCATTAGCGGGCCTAGGGTCGAACGGAACAGAGTCATGCGCGCAGGCGTGATGGGGACGTCGGACGATGTGGTCTGAGAGTCTGTCTGGGACTCGATGAGTTGCGAGGCGGGCTGCGATGAGGCCACGGACATCTGTGAGTCGGACTGGGTCTGTGTGCGGCCTGTCTGGGTCTGGCTGGACCGCACGCGCTGAGCACGCGGGCTGGCGGCGTACAGGCTGTCGTCTTCTTCTTCGTCTGGGATTGGGACGCTGGATTGGATGGCTGTGCCACGTGTGCGTGCCGTGCCGGTTCGTCGGCCTGGTGTTGATGTGCCGCGGGCTGTTGTCTCGTCGTCGGAGTCGTCGTTAAGTTCTGGGTCGCTGTCCTCGTCTGAGGAGTCCTCGAAGGAGGTCACCTTGCGTCTCTTGCGGCGCTCGTCTTCGACGACTTCCTTGAACATTGCGAAGCGGAGGATGGATTCGGCATGCTTGGCGTCCTTTTCGTCGACTCGGCTAGATAGACGGGCCTTGGCGTGTGCGGTGGAGAGACGGATGAGTGTCTCCAGGGTACGGGGGGTGATGGGTGAGGTGCGGCGTTTGTTGCCGGTGAGTTCGTCGTTTCGCAGAGCAGAGTATGTGGCGATGACGTGGTCGGCGGCGCCCTTAGTCAAGACGGGCTTGACACGGGACTTGGCGTACTGGATATACTTCTTGATGAAGGGGATGCTGATGATTTCAACATTCTTTGTGCGGTTGTGGCTGGTGTTAGGGTTGACCATGCCTCCGTGTAGCATGACGTTGAACTTCTCAAACACCTCCGTAGGAGCATTGGTATCTTGACGATCTTCAATGCCAACACCCAGGGTCTGGTTGAGTTGTTCCCGAACAGGAGCGCCCTCTTCCGTGCCAGGTTGGCGGTAGCGGTGCATACGCAGAACGTGCTCCGAGATTGTTCGGTCGTGGGCGTCCTCAATATCATCCGTCACAACGAACAGCAGATCGAAACGAGAGAGCAAGGAATCGGGGAGAGCAATGTTCTTGTGGGGGTCCTTGTGAGGGTCGTATTGGCCATAGACTGGGTTGGCAGCTGCCAGGACACTGCAGCGTGCGTTGAGACTTGTGTGAATACCAGCCTTTGCGATTGTGACAGTCTGCTGTTCCATAACTTCGTGAATAGCGACACGGTCGACATCACTCATCTTATCAAACTCATCGATACAAACCACACCACGATCACCAAGAACCATGGCACCAGCCTCCAGACGACGCTCACCAGTTTCCTTGTCAGAAGTGACGGCGGCAGTCAAACCGACACCAGAGGAGCCACGACCAGTTGTAGCAATTGCAAGAGGTGCGGTGTTCAGAACAAAACGAAGGAGCTGAGACTTCGCAGTCGAGGGATCACCAACCATCAGGATATTAATATCACCACGAAGATGGGTACCATTATCCAAGTTCTTCTCCATACCGCCAAGCAGCATCAGGAGGATAGCCTTCTTAATGTACTCATGTCCGTGGATAGAGGGAGCCAGTGACTTGGACAGCAGCTCAAAGACGTTCTTCTTCTTGGCAATTTTGTTGATGTTTCGCACATCCGTATCCGTAATGGTAGCCTGTGCAATACCACCGCCACTCTTGGAAGACAGCTGAATGATGTTGTTTGCCATGACAATGGTGCGGAAAGTCGAGGATCCATTGCCTGCATTCCGGTTACCCAGGGTGCGGTAGATACCAACCAGCTGGATTCTGTCTCCGGGCTTGGCCGTGTCGACCAAGTCGTCGTCGAGGATAACATCGACACTTCGGGGCAGTTGTCCGGCAGGGGCACGTTCCGGCATTTCTTGGATGGAGATCGATTGGTGGTCCAAATATGTCGAGTAACCGTACTCAGTGATAAGCTAGCCATATATTAGTCCCTGGTAAGCAACTCAATAATCTCACAAGACATACCGGGTTCTTATCATCATCTTCCTGGGGATAGACATTCAAACTGGTTACACCGCTGGCACTCATAGTCTGATCCCGATATTTTCTCGCAACAAAGCGGTCCTTTGCCTCAACGTAGTGGACACTCTGAATGATCTTGGGGCGGACCAGAGAGCATTTTGTAACAATACCCTCGAGCGAGACCATGTGGTTCAATTGTTGAGATCCCAATGTGCGGGGGTTACACGAGAATTCTCCGAATGCACCAACATAGGCGCAGTAATAAGCCTATCGAGGAATTAGACACTGAATATGAGGAGATATGACCAAAGATACACACTGCTTCATCGGAGGTCTCCTTGGCAGGTCGGGCAGGAAGAGTCTTGACGACCTCCTTCAAGGCTCTGTCAAAAGCTTGCGAGTAGTCGAACGGCGAAGAGAGGAGCCTAAATCAAACCCACGAATCAATATCCAATTGACTGCCAAGACCGAAAAGAAACATACCCGTCTGCGAGCTCGCGGTTGTGTGCTCTGATTTCATCGATGCTGACCTGTTCAAAAATCAGCATTGCCCCCGACAGGGACTTCCAAGGAGCAACGCACAGTCAAGCGGCGCATGCCCCTATTTAGCATCACCACAATATCCGCTCGATAGCTGTACCACCTCCGTTAGAACCGAATCCCATCATCAATCTCGAAATCGACGAACCTGCGTGCCCGTGCATCGCCTGAAAAAAAAAAAAAGATGTTAGCACCATGGACCACCAATCCAGCGACAAAACATACTCGGGTCAAGAAACTCAACGGCAGCACGCACGCGATCCTGCGCGGCCTCATCACGTAGTTGTAACCCGTCCATGATGTAGTCAATATAAAGCGGGTGGGTAGGGAAGGATGAGTCGAGGGGGTAAGGGTGTACCGATCGGGCTAAATTGAAGCGACACGTCCCTGGTGAAAGAGCGCGTCCCACGCGTTCCGCGTGTCTGTGATTATGTCAGCGGGTTTTTTTTCCTGAGATATATAAGCCGGTCATCCCCCGATCCTTTTTTCTTTTCTTCAAGCGACTCTACGTGCGTCTCTCCTCCCCCAAACTGGCTTCGGCTTCACTCTTGAGGATCTTTACTGACCTTTTCAACAGTTCAAAGAATCACTTTAGAGTAGACGTCCTCTTTCTAAGCTCTTTATAAGAGCCACAGAATCTCCACCCTTGCTGATGACTGCTATGTCCTCGATGCCCTAAAGTGAAACCTTTTTACTCCCGCCTCGACTGTTACGCGTGCTTTTCGGAGTGTCTGCGTTCTGGTCCAGGGAGTGGTGATGATCTTGACCTGGTCTCGATGTCTGACTTCGGTCGGTCGGTCCTGGTGGGTGTCGAGGAGGTCTGAAAGGTCCTTTTTCCATTTAGTTGATGGTATGGTTATCTGTTTCATCACAAACTATGAACAACAATTATCTTATTCACTTAAAATCTTTTCGTAAATTCTGTAGCGCGCATCATGACGCTCCGCTGTCTAGAAAATAATTTTATGTTGCCTTAAAAACTAGACCCTGCCACTGCTCCTGCAAAGAGTTAAGTTACGTACTTCCGTCTGATTGATGAGGCTACAAAACCTCAGGCCATGTTAACCAGTTTACTAGAATACTCCGTTCATGGGTTAGCCTCGTGATTACAACTTACCTAGATATACAGCTTGTGACATTAGTCTACGCATGGGCTCTTGTGTAGGAACGAAGATGTAATCTAAAACTCGACTATTGTACAAGGAAATATATGCAAAGGTATACGCAACATGCTAAAACCACAATTACTGTACAAGCGACTGATCATCACGCAGTGCTGGGCGCCACAGCCGATGTTGAGATGAATATCCGGGCCGCATTTCGGGGCTCGATGGTGGTAGGAACTTTCTTCTCTTACGCAGAAGACGTCGCCCAATCCGGCCATTCCGGTCTCGTCTCTGCATCTGGGATTCGTGTGGTTCACGCCATCCAGTCCTAGGGTTGTAGAGCTTCCACAAAGGTTCAATCGCCGGCTGCCTGCGCTTATACATGGCAAAGCGTTTGTTGTACACTCGCCGCTCGAGGGTGTCTTGCGTGCGGGGTGGCGACTTGGAGTATCCCCGTGGGAGCCGGAAGGGTTTCGCGATCTTCGGATTCGTGGCTTTGTAGCGTGCCTTGAGTTTCGTCCGGATCCTGATATTGGGGTCGGCTCGTGTGGGCCAAAGGCCCGTCACCTCCAAGTCTTCGTGGAGCTGCATTTCCATCGCGATCCGGTCCGCGCGAGGGAGGACCTGGGTCAGCGTGTTTATTTCTGCGCGCGCGGAGTCATCTGGAATTAGACCCGTTAGGCTTGGCTCGTCGGTGGTATCGGAAGGCTTGAAGTTGTCAAGACCGACGGGCTCTTTCTTGGCCAATTCTCTGCTGCGTGGCTTCAGTTTGCCCATCGGTCCAAGCAAGCCGGAATTCGTAGAGGCTAAGCGAATAGGTTTTGGAAGAGGTTCTGGCTCCTTCTCGCCGCCACGGAGCAATTGCCCCTGGTACTTGTCAGGCAACTGAGGCATGTCGGCAAGAATACGGATAGTCTTTGGCGTGGTGTCGAAGAGTTCTGACAATGACACACTGCCATACTCGATACTGTCTTTTCGGATTAATTGCAACCTTCTGGCTAGGTACACCATGGTGCGGTAGGAAGGATGCATATAATTAGGTTGGATTCGCAACCAATGTCTGCGCGCGATTTTGCCCATCACTCGGCGGGGTGTGCTGCCGCCTACACGCCCCTCGAGATGGAGAATTGTCACCGGTGCACGGGACGGCCGCCAACCAAACCCACGTCGCATGTAGAACCAACCAGGGAAATTAGGCTGGAACTTCTTTTCAAATAGCTTGAACGCCTTTATCTGATCAGAAGGCTCATCAGATAACGTGAGTAGCTCAATGTAGCTCGACCAGTTGTTGGCGGTCAACGCAAAGCCAGCTTCCTGCACCTCATTGACAACTTGATGGAGTCTCTCGTACTTATTTTGTAAGCCCAGAGATCGCATGTACGTCTCGAGTGGTACATTCAAAATAAACTTCTGACTAGGCAGGATCTTAGGTTTGGTTGGGCCTAGAGACTCTGTCCCCGTGCCTGTTGTCGACTTCGCAGCTCTTTTCGACTTCGCAGTTCTTTTCGACTTCGCAGGCAAAATTTGATCAAGGTCAAAGCGGGCAGCAATGGTGATAATGTCAGGCCACAGAAGGTTCCAGTACTCTTCGACTTTCATAAATTCATGAGCTTTCAGATGAGCCGACATCATAGATTTAACAAAGCCAAATGGCAATTTTGCCATCGGTTGATCTGACGAGCTCGTAGACTGCCTGCTTCGAAGATACTGATCAAGCGCTTGACGCGCCTTGTCGATGGCACCTTCATCGCCATATGCTCTGATCAGATGTTGGTAATGCATGGCCGGGAAATGTTCCTTGGCAGAGCCACTCGAATCGAATGACAGTGCCTTGGCTTGCGAAGGGTCGTCATTGAACTGAGCGATTGATGCCATCAGTGCCTTTTCTGCATGCGGGAAAGACAAGCTTTCAGCAGGCGTATTGGACCGTTTCGCGTTCTCCAAATCTCTCTGAAGCTGCATTTGGAGGTTCACAAGGCTGGCACTCAGTCCGACTCGACCAAAGCGGGTTTGCATCTCGCGGAGGATGGCGTGCACCATGTCACGGTTGCGCCTTTTCATATACGCGAACATCACAATTGAATAATGCTGCTCCGTGGGTTCTATACCAGCTTGGGCCATTTTCCTGAGCAAAGAGCGTGCTGTATCAGGCTGCTGAGCAATGGCATGGGAGTAAATGATGGCTCCGTACGTCCCAGCGTCTGGAACCAACCCAAGCTTGCCGATATCGCCAAGGACTCGGCTAAAAGAGAGTTTGCTGACGTTGAATGCGTGGTGCCACAGAAGCGTGTTCCACAACTGCACAGGAGATCCTCCGGTCGCCTTTTCCCAGTTGGCCAAGATAAGGTTTTCTGCGTGGCCGGCTTTGCCATGCTTGAGATACACTCGGACAATAGTGTCAATCATCGGCCGTGTAATTTCCACTCTCATCTTCTTCGCTTCTCTGATCAACCGGCGAACATTTTGTATATCGCCGCGCTTGGCAAAAAGTGCCATGATAGTACCAAAAGTGTGGGAACTCGGCTTTTCACCTTGCTTCATCATCTTAGCGAAAGTGGAGGCCGCACCCGATAAATCCCCCGCAGCTGCATAGGCCTGGATCAAAATATTCCAGCAGACCGTATTCGGATGGAGGCCAAACTCTGCAGAGATGCGGTCGAATTGCCGTTGTGTCTCGGGCACATCGCCTAGCCCCGCATGAACAGAAAGGAGCGGGCTCAACAGTCTGCGGCTCTTTGGGTTTCCGTGGTCTGTTAGAAACCTGTCGAAGGTGCGATGTACCTTTGACACATCCCCGGCCTTGGAGAAGGTTTTGAGGGCCTCCCTGTATGCTGCAATGGACGGTTTCCCCTGGAAATGAGCCAATTCGTCCAAAAAGTATGCGACGCTGTCTGCCATCTCAAAAGCCACAGCACGATCAAATAAGCGAGTTAAAAGCTTCCCAAGCGGCTCATCTGGCATGTCCAAACGAAACTGGCGATAAAATATGATGGATTGTACAAAGTCAGGCCGTGTATTTGAGCTTTGGAAATGATCAATCATCTTCAAGTGGTCATGCACCCTAACAAATCCCAGGGAGCGGTATTTTCGGAATAACTGGAGCAAGGTGGGTGTCGGTGTGAGCCTTGGAAGTTCTTGATCCCTGATGAATCGGTGAAACAAATGGAGAGCAAATTCATGGAGTTGAGGATCCCCTTTTCCAAGCTCTAGGTACTCTGCCAAGCTGACTAGATTTCTAGCCAGGGAAAATGCGGGAAAATCTTTGTTTCTGAAGGCATCCAGGTAGGTTCTCAATTGCATTCGGGAGCAGTCTGGGATTTCGTATATCAATCTCCAGATTTTTGAAATTAGAGACCAGTTTCTGTTTTTCGTGGCATATACCAGGCTCCGCTGGATACAGAAACCGGCC
>ERZ1673737.1319-NODE-1319-length-24698-cov-4.003774_pt1 | contig 24698 bp, 26 predicted proteins | sample MGYA00580211_ERZ1673737 | MGnify/ENA primary metagenome ERZ1673737 (study PRJEB41218, sample SAMN15661789) | gut metagenome | host: Homo sapiens | place: Canada: London | collected 2015-08-20/2019-03-30 | study: EMG produced TPA metagenomics assembly of... | reverse complement strand
CGAAGCTCTTTTCCCTTGTCCAAATCTTCCTGCGTAATGATGCTGGATCGAAGCCTGTCGTCCGAGGCGTATTGGGATCCCCTTTTCTGAATCACTCCGATGATTCCATAACAGGCTGGAATACAGGATGGCATTCCCAAGAAAGGATAAACGATCGTTATGGCTTCTCTCAGGCGCCTAAAGGTCTCCATGCTGTCTTCAGGCGACATATCTGCAGTGATCTGATCAAAGATTCGGCCAACTACATCTGCACGGTTCAAAGCACAGAACACGACAGCCTAAGGGCTCGCATCAGCGCAAGAGTTTGACGAAAATTAAGGAGGGTTGGATATCATACAAGAATGCAATAAGAAACCCTAGTTACATTACCACTGTCATCAATCTCTTTTTGGAGCTCTTTAAAGCTTTCTGCATCAAAATCTTTGCTCCCCGGTCGTAAATTTGTCGTCACATACTTTTTATCCCAGGTTGATAAGAAGACGTCGGTTTCCCAGTCAAACATAGTGAGTGCTCGTGCTCTGCTAAGTTAAGGAAGTGGGCTGCGAGGCCAAAAAAACCATCGTATGATCCCATTAGGATCAGGAATATGGTAGTTCTAATAAGGTCCGGCCTCTTCCTTGAGAATGTGGGGTCTCTGCTTTTGTGGGCAGCTCTTATGGGAGCCGAACTCACATTTTGACTGTGCATAGATTCTCAAAATATTCCCGGGTTGGGATCGTCCCAATACATCAATCTATTCTTGACGCAGGCGTTCCGATCATTTTTGGATTTTTGATTGAACATGAGTCAATATCAGTCCTTTCGTGATTACATCCCCCCGAGCGACAACCCAAGGAGTGTGCAACTCGCAAATTCCAACGCATATCAGTGGGCAGCCCACCGTTGCACCGACCCGTTCATGATTGGCTGGATGCAAGAGTGGAAAGTCCTCTACGATGAGCCATATCAGGGAATTTCATCCAATGGCGAAGTCAATCAAGAAGTTCATCAACTTGCGGATAAACGCACGGATCTTGGAGCACCTGTTATGGAAATGTGCATTGCAGCGAAACATCTCCTCTCAAAGCTCTCCAAATCAGACAGGGAAAGAATGAGTTATCCAATTGATGCGCCAGAATGGCGATCTTGGAGTAACCCCGAAATATACGTTTTTCGCCACGGATTACGCTTGGAGGAAGTCAAGACCGAGATAGTACAGGCAATATATGGCCTGCTCCGGGCAAGTCTGTCACCATCTGGTTATGAAAAAGTACGCGGGTGTATGAAGATCAACGGCTTTCTCGGTAAAGCGGTCCGTGGGGAGAATGTTCTGAACGAGCTCTCTTACAATTTTGCCATCTTCGGTACCCCTTCGACTAAAGAGCCTTGGGGATGGCAGCTATATGGACATCACCTCTGTTTGAACTGCATGGTGATTGGGAAACAGATGGTTTTCACTCCAATATTCATGGGCGCTGAACCAAACATCATCGATGAGGGCCCTGGCAAAGGAACGGAGCTATTTGTCCAACAGGAGAAAGCCGGCCTGCGCCTGATATTTTCGATGGATGAAGCCACGCGCGCTGTCGTCCAGGTTTCGGCCGACATTTACTGCGCCAACCTTCCAATTTGGAGGTATCATCGTGCCGATCAGCCACATCTCGGGGGCGCATTTCAAGATAACCGGATTATTCCTTACGAAGGTTGCTTAGTTTCGAATTTTCAGGCTTGGGAGCAGCAACAAGTCCGCAATATCCTAGAATTGAGTCTGGATTACCTACCAGAGGGCGCTTTACAAGCCCGCATGTCTGAGATCGATGAATATTGGAACGAGACTTATTTTGCTTGGATTGGTCAATTCGGTGAACATGACGCTTTTTACTATAGCATTCATTCACCAGTGATACTTTTTGAGTTTGATCATCACAGTGGTGTTTTTCTGTCCAACAAGGAGCCTCGAAAGTTCCATATTCACACACTTGTGAGGACACCTAATGGGAATGATTACGGAAAGGAATTGATCCGGCAGCACGAGGGCAGGAATAAGGACTGTGCAGATCGAGCGTAGAGAATGTTATTCTAGTCCACTAGGAAGGGGAGAGAAATGTGCCTTTATTTGCCACTAATACCCATCCCTGTCATTTCTACATACATTTCCTTCACCTGTTGGACGCACTACATATTTTTACCTAGTAGCATCCACATTACCAAATCTCGGACAGATATGCCTGCCTCTTTATAGGTCATAAGATGTAAGCGTAAATGAATCAGTTGGGCACGCACGTGCAAAGGGACAATAGAATTGCTCGCTAGGCCGTGCGGCAGATGGAATCAGAAAAAGCTTGGAGTAGGGTATGTGGTGTGAGACTGATTTAATGACTAAGTTACCTGTCACAAACTTGAATTCATTTCCAATCCCATTTACCTATCCTAGTTCTCGCTAATACACTTTAAAAAAGCCAGAAAAATGAAAAAATGCGAAAAGGAAACAAAGACCAACCAAAATTTAAACAAAACACCTGGGCACCCTGTTATAGAACTTTGGAAGTCTAGGTAATTTGATAGCCAAACTAGAGAGACTTGAAAATGCATGTGTATTCAAGTGGATACTTCACGATATACTTAACTTACCCAGTGATCCTTGCATAGAAATCCCTGCTATTTCAGCGTTTTTCTAGTCCAATATCAATCACCAGCAAGTTCCCGCCGGTGACTGTCCCATTCGGCGCCACCCCAGCATAAGTTGTACCGAACAGCGTGCGACTATGCCTTCCCTTCCCAAACGCAAGGCTCGATGGGGTCACCACAGATGGCGTACTAGAGGCATTCGCCACAACAATCTCGTCCCCGTCAGAATTGATCCGGAAAATCGTGTTATCGGCGTTGCCCGCAACCCAGACATCACCTGTCTCATAATCATAGGCCAGGTCGTCGGCATAGAACCCATGAGCCAATGTGATATATTTTCCCTTCGCGCGTCCGGAAACAGGATCAATAGCAACCCGATTCACGGTTGTTGTCTTGCTGTTGTCATAATAAAGGAAGCTTTCGGTCGCAGTAGTGACTGTGCGGATCCCGTTGAGTCCAATCCCCCCGGTGGCTTTCATTGATTCATGCTCAAGAACCACTTCGTAGGCGCCCGTCTTGACATTGAGATGGTATACACAGCCTGCCAAGCTGTCGGCAATCAAAATGGCACCCGTTTTATTCAAAATTGTCATTCCATTGAGAAATTGGCCTTCTACCAAGTCGACGATTTTCTCGATTGTAGAATGTTGGTTGTTATCGAAAATTTGGACACTCCAAACGGACCAGGTACCGGGGACTAGCTTTGTCATGGAGAAGTTGCCGACAATTACAGCGAATGTGTTTGGGGCGTATTCTGTAATTCCCATCAGCCCGGTTGCGTTGGGAAAATGATGGATCAGGCTGGCGTAGGCACTAGCATGAGGCCTGGCTGGGAGCTTGATTTGATATAGTGAAGGTGTGTCTGCACAAGTGACTAAAATGCTCTCATGGCCAACGGCGAGATTCTCGAGGTATGCGCCACTGGGGAATTGGTAAACTGCGGTTACAACTGGCTTTATAGCGCTTGTTGGCGTACAAGAAACCAAGGTGGCGATGAAGAGGAAGAAAGTTGGGACGAGCATAGAGGATATTGGAGATAGCATGTTTGAATGGGAGAAAAGATTTGATTTTCGGATGAGAAACTTCACGGAGGATGGACAAACAAGCTTTTTAAGACATTCTTGTTCAGTCAGACTCCATTGTCTCATATTTATCTATATCAAATCGCATCAAGAATCATCAATAATGGGGCTGGCGGCGTTCTGTGGGGGCCAAAACGCTGAATCGGGTCTCCGACAAATGATTTCGAATGTAGTACACTACAGATGAGGTATGCGTTGGGACATCCTTCAAAATTGAAATCTGAATAAGGGTTAAATGAATAAGCGGGCAAATCGACCTGAATTATAATCTTTTTGATTTTCCAGCGGAACTTGATCAAGTATCTTAATTCTCTGTCCAGTTAACGATCACTCAAGGCGCAGTAATATAAGAATATTTTGTAGGTCTTCGGTCAACTTCTGTAAATACGGTGACCGTATATCATCAACTGATTTTTTTTTGTACACACATACTAAATCACGTTGATGAAATGCAAATACCTAGTACTTCGATTCTCTCAAGCCTGGGTGGAAGATTGTACACTTAGGGCAGAGTATATGAAGTTAAGCGTCTCTAAAATATACAACATGAATAACACACCGGCGTGAGGGCTAGTAGCAGGTTCTATGGTAGGTTATGGAATTGCAGTAAACCAGGATAAATGCCGGATTTATGTAGACGGTATGTCACATAACACGGTGTCTGCAGCCTCTTTTGATTTCATAACAATTACCATACGTACCATTTAGGCTTTGCAAGCGTGAGAATAATGTCCTGTTGGCTTGCGGATATTTCTACTAAGACCCTTTTTATCAGTCTCTATTTGCTATCAAAGATCTCGAATATTTTGCGGTATGTCTGAACCAGTAAGGTCCGGTAAGATGGCATCTACCAAGAACCCAGTTCTAATAAATCATCCCAGCTCTTAAGTGTCGCTAGGATCTCAGATCTTCCACCCATCCACCTGCTTAACCAAAATCACCCGCAAAATCACAAAGCAAATTGTCCCAGCTGCCACAAATATACCACTGAAGAGCTGCGCCTTCCAGAACTCGGCTTTTGCCAAATCTAACACGGTGGTCGCCGTATTGTCGCGGCCAGGCTACCACCTATGCGGGAAAAACGAACTAGGTTATCATTATTTTTCTCCATTGTAAGGAAGACATGGTCCGGGCTCAGTGTTTGAGCTATTTACGTATCCGAGGGCCTTAAAATACCAGGAAGTGCATTGGAACTTAAGGCACATCATATATAAGCTGCCACAGCAAGAGAGTTAAACGGGTCTGTCTCTTGCTATATTTTCTCTAGCATTACAAATCCATTGATAACGGTCGATCTAACCTTGGAAAACTTATGCAAAAAAAGCTGAATTATAAAGAAGAATGTTCATATCAAATTGCATCACACTCATAAAGCTAAAAGTACAACGAGAAACTAATTAGTCGTGATGTCCAAAATACAATGAATAATCTAGTAGCCGCCGCGCTGGTTGGCCATAGTGTTCTGCTTGGATTCCTTGACACGGGGGTCAAGCTTGTTCAGCAAGTCAGAGTTATGAGGACCGGAGGTCCTTCTGGTACTTGAGCTGTGGTCGTTGTAGCTGCTGCCACCGGTAGCGTTGCCGCCAAACTGCTGACCAGCGCGAGTATCGTAGCCGGGCTCAGTGCGGGAGTCCATCTGAGAAGGCATGTTGTGGCTGGCATGGGAGCGAGTGTTGTAGCCTTCAGTGGAGCTACCGTGGTTGTCGCGGCCAGTGCTAGTTATAGGGTTGCCGGAGCCGTAGGTGTTGGAGTGTCCAGTGGAGCCAGTGTTTCCAGCGTGCTGTGCGCCACCGTCTATTATGAAGGTAAACGTTAGCTTAGCCCTAAATGGTAATGAGGAACAATTTAGCTTACCTAGGTCACTGTCGACGCGGGGGTCCAACTTGTTGGCAATCTTGGAGTCATGAGGGCCAGCATTGATGGTGCTTGAGCCATATCCGCCCATGTTGCTCGATCCGTAGTTGTCAGAGCCGGAGCCATAGTTTCCTCCAGTAGAACCGATGTCCATAGGGCCCTTGCGGGAGTCATGGTAGGTTCCTGAGCTGGTGTTGCCCATACCGGCGCCATAGTTGCCAGTGCCGGTAGTAGAGGACCCGTAGGTGTTAGAGGGGTTAATGCTAGAGTCCTGGGCGCCAGAGTTGTAGCCACCAATACCGCTGCCGCCCATGCCAGTGCCACTGCCAGTAGTGGCACCGTAGGCACCGGAGGCACCGGAACCTGTGGGGCCAGTAGTGGATGATCCATAGGTGTTGGAGGGTTCTTCCACGGTCAATTGCTTTGCCAATAAAAGGAAGGGGTTGGTTGATTGTACTCACCATTCATTCTGTCCATGCTGGAATCGTGGTGGGTACCCGAACTATAGCCGCCGGTGGCATTGCCGGTGCCATAGTTGCCGGTTCCCATGTTGGAGCCGTGGTGGGCACCAGACTCATAGCCAGCACCAGTTCCAGAGCCATAGATGTCGGAGCCAGCACCGGCAGAGTTGTATTGGTTCGAACCGTGATCTTTAGTGGTATCATGAGAGGATCCGTAGGTATGGCGGGCATCTATGCATTGAATTGTTAGTGCCATGTTCTGAGGTTGAGGTGTGGAATAACGAACCATCCACCCTTTGAGACGCCTTGGAGTCATGAGTGTTGTGCTTCTCATTCTTGTCGTGATGGCCAGTCATGACATCCTTGACTTTGTGCATGAGGTTCGACATAGTGATAAATTGGTTATAAAAGAGGCGTTAATGCAGAGTGTTGAGAAACAGAAGGGTCAATAGATTATTCTTTGGATCAAGTAGTTCCGAGTTATTGGATCTTGGGATTCTTAAAATTACTTTGGCAATTGGAAATCACAGCCGACTTATATGCTTTTCGGGCCATGATTGATCTCGATCAGCTACTACAAGGTCGCTATTTGCGGAAATTTAGTGACGCCATAACGCGGGGGTACACGAATACCAGCACCAGTGAAACGTGGATAAAGACCCACGATTGTCTTCTTTCACTCTTCCATGACGTGCCAAACGGGTTAAATCAACCATTATCAGATTCTTGGCTGAAAATGAGGAGAAAAGTTAATGTCATCCGTCGTCATGTCCCGGATCTGCATGGGTTAGAACGCCACTGAACCAGGTCCTCAAGGTTTAAGTCCATACGATGCAGCAACAGGCCGGGGAGCTTAGGGGTACGACCATGGTTTCATATTAAGTGGGTTCCACGGTTGCCAATTGTTCTGTCCATCCAGTTTCTGACAAGGAATAGCTACAATTAGCTTTATGTTAAGTTGGTAGCTCCTCCTATATTGAGCTTCAAAGTATAAGTTTATAGCAGTCCAGTGAGCAGTAAAAAGAGATTCTAGAATAATTCCCATAGAACGATCAAGGCGAATTAGATACGTCATGTCTAGCGGGGCTAATGTCCCCTAGGCCCCACAGAGTAAGTGGAGCTAGCCTTATCGCTGATCGTCCAAAAATATCCTGTGCCTTCATGTAAGTAAGAAACCTCGTTGTGTACTGTAGATGTCTCCATACATGCGCAGGTATAGGCCATATGTGTTGGATAATTCACCGAAAAGGCGGTGGATTACGCAGTTGCCTAGCCATGATGACATGATTAGCAGATCGTCCGCGAACCAGAACATTACTTCACTAGATCTTATAGATGTCTGCATTGCACTCTGTAGCAATACATAGACATGGATTCCTGCGTGCACACTAGCTTTACAGTTGTGTTGTTTGTTGTTCAGGGCTTATTTTTGTTTCACTGACGTAACTTTGTTTGCCACTTTGACTTAGCCTTCTTTGACCTAGTGTTTCACAGCTAGAGGTTGAGGTATGTAAAGTTTCAATATGTAGGACAGACATCCAAAACATCCATATGTTGTTCCCACCAACATGAAGTTGAGGTTGAGGTTGAAAGTTTGTGTATATGGTCATGTGACTCCAACACATGACACGGTGAACATGCCGTCACAGACTCCATTTAGGTAATCGATCATCAGTTCCCGAGTCTCCTTCTCCACCTGACTTCAACTCTCTCCTTATCTCCTTGTCTCCTTTTTGGTGTGGTCACCTGCGGTTTCTTTCAAACAGCCGTGGTGCTGCTCATTGTGCTCGATGAGTGGCAGCCTGATCACTTGCCGCCAACCGTTGGATTGGTCATAAGAGATAACCCCAAACCTAAGAAGTACAGTGACACGGTCCCGCATATCACTCCCTCGATACACCCCAAGAGCAATTTCTGAGCTGCTCGTTGAGGACAGCCTCATCTACCAGACATGCGACCGCCACGCTTGATTATCGTGCTCTTCTGCCTAATCTTCTTCCCGATCCTCCTCACCATCTTTTCCGCGCTCACTTCGCCTCGTGTGGCGACCCCCAATACGCTCGCTGGTCGGACGACTCGGTTACATTCTCTGTTTTCTTTCAATATACCATCCTCGCTTTTCCCTCCGTCGGCCATCATCAGTCTCACCGATGACAACTCGACCTTCTTCCTTGCTCGGCCAGCGGCATTTGGTCCGCTCCTGCCGATAAAGGGCTTGAGTGGTCAGTTGTGGGTAGGAAGTGGCTTTGGAGAGGGTGGACTTGCCGGTGGCGTGGAAGGAGAACTGGGCTGCTCCGATATTCCCGGTTGGGGCGAGGGCGCCAACCAAAAGAAACAGGACAAAGCCTCCAAGGGCACGGATCAGAGTTCCGGCAAGCCCGGAGGTAGCACAGCGAATGATCAGTTGCCGAATCGCCCGCAGCGGTCGGTGTCGCAGGCCGACACCACACCGCAGAACGATAGAGATGATACCACTACCCCGCCGTCGAATGATGGCACCGACGACCACCTGCATCATCCACTACCCGAATCCGGGGCTTCAAACCCCGGTATGAGTCAGAAGTATGGAGATTATGTTCAAAACAAACCACCCGCGCATGCCGATATCCAATCGCTACAGGAGACTGCCGAGATCCAGGGCAAAGTGGTCTTGTTGAGTCGAGGCGGCTGTGGATTCCTGGAAAAGGTCAAATGGGCGCAACGGCGAGGAGGAGTCGCTTTGATCGTTGGCGATGATACTCGAGGTGGCAACCTGGTCACCATGTATGCGCGGGGCGATACCTCAAATGTCACGATTCCAGCATTGTTCACCTCCTACACCACCGCCCATCTTCTATCTTCATTGATTCCTGGACATGCGGGAGGTGCTGCTAGCCTGGGAGATGTGTTGAAATCATCTCAAGCGAATCAAGCAGGTCAGCCGGATGCCGATAAAGAGCAAGTGGCCACTTCAACGACGGCTTCGGTTACACCAACCCCTAGCGCCAGTGTCCATTCGACTGCCGAAGAGAGGCCTGCAATACCATCTCACTCCAAAGGTGGTTTCTTCCGTGCACTTGGCTCGCTCCTGGGATTGTGCGACAAGAACGTCGGCTCTGGCCATTTGGAGGACAGTCGACGTCCGCCCAGCAGTGGCAACATTGACTGGATTAACCTAGGCTCGTGGGACGAGAAAGAAACCCCACTAACCCCACAAAGCGCATGGAAGAGGTCAACGGATCTTAATCGCCGCACTCGTGCCAAATTGGACAACAAATTGGAGAGTTCTAACAAGGCCGATATGTCACCTGAAAGCTTTGGCGATGATGACTTTGTCATTGGAGTTCAAGATTGGAGAGATCCCGATCTGATGCCTCTTAAGAGCCTCACGCCTTCGACAGCGAGCACCTCTACGACAGGCAAGGACACATCCAAGACTGCGAATGCAGAAAAAGACGCTGCTTCGTCATCCAACATTCTTCAGGGTGGTAGCATCACTCCCGGCAGCGGAGAATATCAAAGCATCGACAAATCCAGTCTTTCTCATGACTCGGGCGTGAAGGCTTCTGGGAAACAATCTGTTGGAGCCAATGCAGAAATTGAATCTTCTGGTTCATCGACCAAGGGCTGGTTCTCCAATCACTTCAGCTGGGGAGATGATTTTAAAAAAGAGACGTTGCCCTCGTCATCGCCTTCGCTTCAGAAAGGCACAGTAGCCAACCAGAAAGTTCAACCCGGCCCTCAATCGTCAAGTCGCCCTAGCGCAGAGTTTTCTGAGCATGAAGGTCTCTGGGTCACATTGACTCCCACGAGCATGTCCACCAGCCCCTTCTTCGATACGCTATTGGTACTTGTCGTTAGTCCGCTGCTTACACTAACCGTGGTGTACGCGCTATTGCTTCTTCGGTCTCGGATCCGACGCCGTCGATGGCGTGCGCCAAAGTCGGTCATTGAACGACTTCCTGTCCGGACTTATCACACAATCACCACAACTTCTTCGTCATCATCCAGTTCACCGCGTCCCTCTAGCCCTGGTGCTCTCTCGCCAACCTCTCCTCTTCTTGGCAACGAAATCCAGCCAAGCGCATCTCGACCAAACAGATCCCGTTCGCAAACAGTGTCGGGAACTATGCTAGACTCGTCAGTGCTACCCAGGGAAGAGAAGTGCAGCCTACAAACCGGCTCCACGTTGTGGCGACGCAAGTACACCGGAAGGCAGGTTGAGTGTGTTGTCTGTCTTGAGGAATATATCGATGGCCAGAGCCGGGTCATGAGCTTGCCGTGTGGCCATGAATTCCATGTGGAGTGCATGTAAGTTATAATGGTATATCAACTACGAGCAATGCTAACCCGTTCACCAGCACGCCCTGGTTGACTACCCGTCGACGAACCTGCCCGATCTGTAAAGGCGACGTTGTGCGTTCAATGGCTCACTGTCAGACTCCTGACTCTCAGAGCCCCCATGAACAATCCAATGATTTCCATTCCTCCGAGTCCATTCCCCGGGCTGGCGCGTCCTCCGCTCCGGTATTAATCGAAGGCGTCACAGATGATGCTTCCGATACCGAGCAAACTGCAGGTCTACTTGGTGATCATGCAAGCTCTGCGCCACAGTCAAGTTGGAGAAACCTAGCAACCCTTAGTTTCTCGGCCCTGAGTGGTGATACGATTTGGCACCAGGCTCGTGCGGACCGTAACCGCTAACCTCTCTATATTGGTCCACTCTTTTCCTTTTCATCATTCCCCGTCACAGCGTGTGTGAAATTTGCTCCCTTTGTATTGAAGCATGCTTATTAGCGATCTTTCTGGTTTTCCTTTTCATGACTTGATTCTGCCTGGCGTTGAGTGAGAACATCCCGGTGTGCTGGGTGATTGCAAAGTGTGCAGGCGTGATTGAAGCGGCTGGGATACAACGCGCGTCAATCGTTGAAATCTTTACTTCGTGATGAAACGCAAATGTATTCCATTGCTTTCGAGACTTGGCTATCCTTTACCAATTTTGCTAAGCCACGTTCTTGGTCGTATGCATCCTTCAGTAGTAAGTGTGCTGAAACACAGCTGATTGCGGCTCAAAACTACAATTCACTATTCACCTAAATTAAAAGACCACATATCGGAAAACTCAGCGAACGATCTCATCTTTCTTGAGTTCTCACGACAACTTGGTCTAAACTACATAAAACAAAGCCTCTATTTCAGTCTCACTTCTGATCAATATACATATTCCGAGCAACGTTCCCAAAAGCCTCAAGCGTACGGCTAAACTGATCCTGCACCATCTTAGCATGAGGAATCATCTCCCGACCCAAAAGGAAGAACCGCTCCTCATTTCTAGCACTAACACCCTCACCCATCACAATCTCACAAATAGCCTTAGCGCCTTATCCTTGTCTCCATCCGCAGCAAACGCACCACCCTGCAGGTATCCAATATCCGGAGAAGCAGCCGAAGCCTCATAATCTCCAAGCAAAGCCCCACTAGCCATAACACCAGCATTCCCAATTCTAGTATTGAAAGTACTGAACCAAGCCGTCAAGACAGGGACGTTGAACGGAGCCATAGTGAGAATTTTGGATAACCCTATATAGCATAGAAACCAGTCAATAAACACAAAACACCAATGTATAAATCAATAAAGCAACGAACTAGAAACCAGAAACCAGAAACCAGAAAGAGAACATACCATCCCTAGCAGCCTTAGCAGCAGCATAAGCCCCTAACCCCTCCCCGCCGTCCAACCCAGCCCTAGAACTAATATTAAGCACAGCCCCAAACCTCCTCTCCCGCATACCCGGCACGAAAGCCTTAACAAGCCGATACGGTCCAAAAAACAGCGTCTCCACCTGACCGCGTATCTCATCATCTGAGATCTGCTCTAGAGCCCCAACCATGCAGAGGCCGGCATTGTTCACCAGCACGTCGATTGTGATTCCGGCGCGGTGAGCTTGGATAGGAGTGCCGCTGGCGCAGATGGGTCGTTCACATCTAGGGCGTGCCTTTCGCCGCCATTGGAGGTGATTTCGGATACTAGCTTTGGTGTGCGGGATGTTTCTATTACTTTTTGGTTGGCGGGTTGGGTTCCTCGGGCGACGAGAGGCCTAGGCCTGAGGATGTGCCTGTTATCAGCGAGGTTAGGGTCAGTTTAATTTGGTGAAGGTTGGCATTTTGGTCGTGGTGGGTTGATTTGCGGTTTGGGACTTGGTTTGTTGGTTTCCTTGGTGTTTGATGTTTGGGGGAATCTTGGGATAGATGAATCTCTTTATATACCTTTACGTTGGATATTGTATCAATTAGCTTGGTCTACTCTCCTGGCTTTCTGTCTAGGGAGCTTAGCTATACTTGACTGTGATCTGTGCATCTGCGATATGTCGTTAGGGCACGTTAGGTCTAGTGATTGTTCAGCAAGTGATATGAATTTCTTAGCAGAATTTACACATTTCTCAGCAAAGCATAGAGTTGGTCAGCATAACACACCACTCGAGGGCTACTGCAAGGCTCACGGCAAGACAGGCTGCGCAAACAGAATAGGCGAGCCTCATTAAAGTCAATTGATACCAGAATTGATACCAAATCAAGTTCAAAAACAATTACAAAGACCAACAAACATATTTGTCATAATTTCTACAAGGACACATCACAAATAGTATGTCCAATAACCAAAATACAATGAATCCCAGCACCGAAGATCAACATGCAATCTATGTACACCAAATTTACAATAAACCCGAAAACAAGGCCCACATAAGGAAGTATATGCAATCAATCAAAAAAAGTTCCACGTTCACTGTGATCCGGGAACACAGGACAAACTACACCCAAGCCGACGGAATGGCAAAGGCCGAAGTTTCTCACCAGAATGACGGGGCATTTTCATACCGTTCTCGCATGGTGTAATATCCCACCATTCCAGCCATTCTGTGCGGGGGATCACGAATTCACGATCGCATACAGAGCAGGGCTGTCCGCCTGCTGCGCGCACTTCTCTTGCTTGGCGGAGGAGAGGCACGAGGAGGGCCGGGTACTCGGCTAGTTCTTCGTCTGTGGCTTGCTCGAGGTAGGGGAGCTTGCTCACGGTGCGGAGAGAGAGTTCGCGGAGAGATGGGGCGGCATTGATGGAGGGGTTGGTGAGTGCACTCTCTCTGACTGGGTTGCCTTCCATGTTTAGGAAGGTTGTTGGGCCTGTGGCGACGTGGATTGAGTCCCAGAAGGGCTCGCGGATGTTTGAAGATTCGTCGTGGTTGAATTGGAGTTGGCTAGATATAAATTCTTCGTCGGGCTCTTCTGTCTGCTTTTTATTGGCGTTGTGGTGCCATTCGGCGATCTGGGCTTCCTCGATTGGGAGGAATGAGTTTGGTCGTACAGTCAGGTGCTTCAGTTCGCCATTTTGCATGAGCTTTATAAGTTCCCATGGGAGAGAGGTCAGTCGGTTGACTGAGAGATTCAGCACTTGCAAGGCTGTCAGTCGGCGAATAGTAGATGGAAGTTCGGTCAGCTTGTTGTTCCGCAAGCTAAGGACCTTGAGATTGCTGAGTTCGAAGAGGTCGTTGTGCAGGGTTGAGAGGGAGTTGTTTGGAAGGAAGATTCGAAGGAATGGCTGCAAAGACGTAAAGACATTTTCAGAGACTGGGGCTTCCTTGACTGAGGGAAGCTTCGTTAGATGCTGCAGAGGTCGCAATAGACCAGAGGGTATGGCTTTCAGATGAAAGTCGCTAAAGGGAAGAATCGATTAGACCATTGCATCAAGCATATCTCAGACCAAAGAGCTTACCCAAGATCAATGCTCTCCTGTCCTTTATCCAGGCAATCATTAACAACCTCCCTCGCAAATCGCTGCGCCTCCGACTCCTCAGGTCCCTTAACCACACCTTTCATCTGCGCAGAAGCAATCTCGGTCCCGATAAGCAGAGGAGTCGAGTTTCCTGACTTCCTCGGATCAAGCACCGACTTGCGCAAATCCTCTCCCCACGCTGAGCCATCCTCCGACGGCAAAAGTGACTCCGCAACAGACTCATCACTCCCCATCCAGACACCACTATCGACATTTCTCTTATCCTTAAATTCCCCACGCTTGCGCTTCGGATCAATCACCTGTTCCCCCCACCAAGTCCCACGATACCGCCGTTTCCGGCCCGCGCCAGACACAGGCGCATGATAGTTCTCCAAGCCAGACGCGGGGATGTCGTCGCTGGAAAAGAGCGCGGGGTCACTAGATGGCTGGCTGGAGCGATCGTCAAAGCGGGATAGGCGCTGCGATTTGTGGAACGAGGCGATTGCAGGGGTTGGCCCTGTGCCTGGTGCTGAGGGGTTGACCGCGTGCGCGGGTGAGCGGTGCCGGATTCGCCGCGGCGGAGGGAGGGGGATCTCGCCGTCCATTGCGATGGTGCGCTGGGTTCAGACGAGAATTTGCTGTCTGAAGTCTGACGGGTGGTTTTCGTCTGGTGCTAGTTGAGGTGCGACGCGTGGTGGAGACCGCGATAGGGACGGGCGTCAACAAACGCGCTAATTGCGCGATTGGGAGATAAAATGGGATCAATTGGGGGTCTCTCTACAGTAAATTGTACTTTTTATTGTAATTGGAAAGGGGAAAAAAAGAGAGAAGAGGTAAGAAGTCGAGATTGGAATGCCAGAGATAAGATCAGATCAGACGCGTGGGTGCACGGCCATCAGCCGACCCCGGAGGCCACGGCTTAAAATGATCGGCACACCATAGTTGTATCCATGTAGTTGTATAGTTAACGTTATATAGTTATTTATATAGGGTATCAAGAAACAAAGGTGTCAATTGTTCTGTAGATGACTATGAGATCCTCTCCGTTCCAAATCCAACACAACACCCCACTGGTAAGAGCCAGATCTAACAGTCATCCGCCAAACGAATATGGACAGGAGAATCGAAAAAAGTGGTTGTTGAGAAGGGTTAAATAACAGCGTCAACTCGTATCGTTCCGCGAAATCATAGGGGGAAAAAAAGAACAGGGGGTATTTGAGAAGCGTAAAACCGTTTCCTCTCCAAAATGGGTTCTCCAGCTAACCGAGAGGAATAGAAAGTCCAAAAAAAGGTAAAAAAGAAGTAAAAAGCGTATAAATCCCGGCTCTGCTGAAGATGAACGGCTCGCGGGGAGAGACAAGGCGGTATTCATGCTGTATAAAGGAAGGTCGAGGAGGACATTGGACCCAATATAGCTGAGCGCAGCTTGCATGAATGCGCCTCGTCGCAATGCACACCAATTACAGGGCTTGGCCCATTATGAGAGCGAAAGATCCCGCGATAAGGGCAGCTGGCACGCCAGCGCCCAGGTTCATAGCAGCGCCAGTCGAACTGGCGGCTGCGACAGCCGAGGTGGTGGAAGAAGCGCGAGACAGAGGGGTCGAGGTGGCCGTAGCCGACACAGTCACCATGCTGGAGCTCGGGGTGGGAGTGGGAGTCACCGAGTTGACCCGGATCAGAGTCTTGGTGATGGTGGTCGTCGCAGTCGATGTGACGTCGTCCTCTGCGAGAGCCAACGGGGCAGCTGCCAGGCAGAGGAGGGAGGTGATGACAGTGGTGAACTTCATTGTGGCAAGTTATGCGCAACAGTAATCAATTGATGTATGAGTAATTGAGATGAATTGGAACGAGGTGAGAAGTCTGATGTTAGACTGGCGTGAAGTATGGAAGATTTGGTATGTCGCAGTATGAGGCTTCACAATGAGACAATGGCTGTTTGGGGCTTGTTTTAGAATGTGCGCAAACGAGCGTCAAGGAATGTATGGTAAGGAGCGTGGGGAGAGCGCTGCTCAAGATAAAACGAGTAACTGGTAAACGAGTGTATAGAGAAATCTCTTAAAGTGCCTGCAGGAGAAAAGGGAAAAATCGGACAGGGCCCGGAATGCCCTAAATAATAAATAAGCCAGGTCCGAACCTGGGGAAAGAGCCATTCGTCCATTAGAGAGCCCTGTGGCTTATTTTTCTTCCTTTGTTTTAATGATTATTGATTTTCAGGTGAAGTTAAGATGTTTGATTGGGCGTTGAGACACGCGGACTATGGGACTACCCAAATTGGGCTCCATCGTATCCGAACTATGGCCTTTGGAGCCCTAACAAGTCACCTAGACAAGGCGCTAACTCAGGAACACGAAGGGTCTTCCCGCACAGACGCCAGGGGTGACTTGCATATTACCAAACTATTACCGACACATACGTGTACACTGTACAGAGAATAATTGTGTTGTTTGTTGTCCTGTTCACCGGGTCCATAGGCCAATTCCGGGCGATCACGCCCGGAAAGAGGCCGAAAGTCGCCTTCATGTGGCCCCAATGAGGCGCATACAATACGAGATTCTTCGCCTCCCTGGTTATCCGATAGGTGTATAGACCCTTGTCAATCATACTCTGTATACCTACCGTACAGGCCCATTTAGTGGCCGGATCCGATCGGTACTCGCGTTCTGTTTCCAGAAGCGCTGCGCTCAACAGAAATGAAGATTCTCGTCACACTTTCGCGGCCAGTCCGGAAGTTGCGTAGTTTCCGAACCCCTAGCGTCATGCGCAGGAACATACAATAGATCTTCGGCTTATTTGTGATAAACATAATAAACACAATAAACACCGCAGTTCATCTGTGTCGTAATTAACGTTAAGAATTACCTCATAGGATCTAGACAAAGTACAGAGTACTGTAGTCGCGATACCCCGAATCTACCATTTAACCGACATCCGGTTTTTACTGTATTGCCCCCCTTGAACAGACTTTTTCTGATGGGGCTCTATGATTCTCCCGGTACCTGAAAAGAACCGTGGAACTCTGCTCCACCCGATCGTCGCTCTGGTCTACCGCTTTGGTGTATTTTGATGGCGATGAAAGAGTCTGGGGCGTTCGAGAACGTGATCCGTTTCTTTTCATTCATATTGTGTGATTCGCTCACCGCCTCCTTGCAGAATACAAGTTCGTCATAACACCGACTGTATGGGCAGCCATGCATTAAGAATGACCACGGTGTAACACATGTACATGCGCACGTAGCAGTCCACGCCTTGGTTGAGCGTTGAGAGTTGGGCTGTGGGGGTGGCTTCAGAAAATTTCGACTCCCAAAGCCCTAAGAGACCCGCTTGAGTCATACCTTATGCCCTCTAGGGCTCACACCCTCGATAGCCGTTCGTCTAATTTGACAAGCGGATGCATCTTGTAGATCCAATTAAACTCATCTTTGATGTTGTGATGAACCAGAAACCAAGGGGTTATAAAGGGGGAAGTGAAGGCAAAACTAGAGAAAGGGGCTCGGGCATCCGAGGTACAGCCTTGAGCGTTCGTCCTTTTTTGGTTTAGTGAAATAGATTGCTGTGCGGAGTAGATCGCTGATCATGGTTGCTTGGAACCCGGGTAACTCACCCTCAACTCGGGCACACTATACGATTCCCGGAACCTCCACACGCGGTTGAGATCTTCTCCTCTCTTTCCTCAACAAATTCTATGTATCAATCTCGCTTTCTCCCCCTTCCGTTGTTAGATAGATTCTAGCTTTCTTGTAATTTGACCAGAAGGGTCTGTGCCTCGCTTTGTTAGCCTGTGGACAACATGTCTTCTGTTAATTTTAAATTGCCTTCGGTTGTAGACATGGTATGGCAACAGATTATTTAGATGTCCTGTGATATTCTTTCCGCCAGAGACTAAAGCTAAAGTATTGGTTTTGTTGAGGATATATCTCAAAAGACTGCGCATATATATAATCAAAAATGATGCGCCGTTTCACATCATCCGAAGTTTATATGTCGAACCCCATCAACATCTTGGATATATACCGATACAACTGCGATGATATCTTACAAGATGACCTCGGAGATGTTTCATTTTAAACACAAGTTGCTTGCTCCTAAGAAAACAGTTGTAGACCATGTGGTCCCCTTTACCCCCTATAAATCCCATCCGAAGAACATGTCATTATCATTTTGAATAATATTAACTTAGGCAATTAGTGTAGATCCTCCTTCAATCTGTACCCTGAATTTCTCCTTTTTTCCCCTATAATGCTTTTTTAATTTTATCACCACCAAACTGATTCTCCCAAAGAGTTTGATATCTGCCACCCTTCCTCACCAACTCCAGGTGTGATCCGCTTTCTACAACCCGTCCTTCATGCAGAACAAGGATCCTATCCGCGCCAACAATTGTCGAAAGCCGATGCGCAATAACAAAGGTAGTTCGTCTAGCTCTCAAGCGGTCAAGAGCAATCTGAATCTCAGACTCCGTCTCCGAATCCACAGCACTTGTAGCCTCATCTAAGAGAAGAACAGGCGACTTCTTCAAGAAGACCCGAGCAATGGCTATCCGCTGCAATTCCCCACCAGAGAGCTTAACACCATTTTCTCCAACCGTAGTATCGTACCCGTCTACAAAAGTCAAGATCTTCTCGTGGATAGCCGCAGCGCGACATGCTTCGTGGATCTCCTCATCCGTAGCCGAGGGTCGAGCGTAACGTAGGTTGTCAAGGATGGACGCGTTGAACAGGACTGGGTCTTGTGGGACGACGCCGATAGTTTCGCGTAATGAGCTGAGGGTTATGCCTCGAATATCTTGGCCGTCGATTTCGATCCGACCAGAGGTTACGTCGTAGAGTCGGAGGAGGAGTCTGAGGATTGTCGTCTTTCCGGAGCCTGTCCTTCCAACTAGTGCAACTGTTGTCCCTGGCTCGACGGTGATGTCCACGTCTTTGAGCGTTGATAATCGGGCATCGTAGGCAAAGTTGACATTATCGAAGACGACACGACCGTCTCCAGACTTGAGTATCGTGGCACCTTCCTTCTCGGTGATACTTGGCTTAGAATTAAAGAGGTATAGTAGACGTTCGGCATCTACTAGATCTGAAACGAGCCAGCGATACTGTGCTGAGAGATAGGCCAGCGGAGAGATAAGTGACGACCAATACTGGATAAAGAAGACAAAATCACCCGTTGAGGCTCGACCCACGGAGATTTCGTGTACTATGAGCGAGGAGAGACCAACAAAGGAAAGTGGCCTGAGTAGGTCTAGCAGTGCCTTTCCGATTGCCCGTCGTTGACCAAAACTGGCACTCGCTTTTAAGCATAAATCAACCGCTTCACCAAAGCGAGACCTCTCGTAAGAGAACTGGTTGAAGTAGGTGACAGTCTGCCAGCCTTGCACAGCTTGATGCATGATGCGAGTTTCATTTCGCTGCGTCTGTGTTAAGTCACGTCGATGCTCTAGATTCCAGTTGGAGGTAAAGACTTCTGCCGAAACATAAGTGATAGAGGCAATCACCACCAAAAGAGAAGCATAGATGTTAAACTTCAGGTAGAAGACAAAGCATCCAATAAACAAGTCTGCCACTGCCGGGGCGATGTCGAGGATAGCCATTTCCAGGATATTGTTCAACGCTCCCCCCTGATCGATCGACTTCATAACCTCTGCTGAGTCGTTCTCAATATGGAAATCCATCGATAGATTCATGACATGGCTAAAAGCCGCATTGGTGATTTGCCGGTAAGAAAACTGTCTGATCGGGATTTTCACGAGTGCTTCAATCAGCCCTAGTCCAGCTCCGCCACTAACAACCTGTAACAAGGCCCATTTCCCCAAAGAGGTATATGGCGTTTTGTGGGCGAAGATGCTATCGGTAACATCGGCTAATTGCTGGGGGATCAGAATGTTTAGAACTCGATGGCACGCTATACAGACAACACTGGTGGCAACGCAGAGCTGCACTTTGCGATTATTTCTGGGCACCAAATAAGGCAGAAAAATGCTAAAGTCCTTTAGGTAATTCCACCAGCCACCAAGCGAATGTAGTCGTTCTTTGCGGAGCCTTTTGACCCGTGCAGCTCTTGTATTCTGGTTCTTGTCCGAATCGCTCTCGCTGTCAGACAGAGCACTGCTATCATCTAGATCGGGACTATTGGCTGCGCCGTAGGATGATCGGTTGCCATTTAGGAAGGGCCGCGACTCGTCCGAGACCTTTTTCTTTCTCTGTCTGATTTCCAATAGAATAGTGATCGCCACAAAGACAAGCAGTAAAAGCCGAATGACTGAAGTGGCAATCTGCGCGATTGGTTCCCACTGCCTCGGTTTGTGGGACAATGAGAACGCAAGGAGTGGAATCTCGAAACCAGCGGTGACGACTGACGCTCCGGCCAACTCATACTTGGAAGGATTATGTTGCCGCACCCACACCGCAGACCACACGGCGGCCTGGGAGGTCATATGCACGAGAAACGATTGGGATCGGTCAAGGTCATTGACGGTAATGCTTAGAACTGTCTGACCGATGTATGTGAGCACAATCAAAGCCGTTAGGAAGGCTCGAAGCTGTGTTCTGCGCTTGGGGCGACCTTTTCTCCTTGTTTTAGCTGGACTGCCGCTAAGGAAACAGACCACGATGTATAGAGCGGCTACCAAAGCGCAGCTGTAATCCAGAGCCTGAGATATCAGCTGCGTAGCCATGATGAACGGGAGATGGAGTGGGAGGGGTGAAACTCCTACTCTGCAGGGCGTTGCTACTTATATTTCAAATTTGAGTTGAGCCGCAATATTTATACCTCCCATCTAACCCAAAGCAAACACTTGGTTCTGCCTAAGCGTCAGACTGCTTATTGGACCTCCACGGAACAGGGGTTACTGTGGCATATGCAAAGGGGGCTGGGGGTCGTAGGGGCGTCGGGCTGTGACCTAGGCTGACCCTGCGAGAGAAGCCTTGGTTATTGGGCAGTTTTCAGATCAGGCTAAGTGCCAGCCTATTCCAGCCGCTACACTGTATACTGTAAGGGGTTTTGATTGGTCTTGGACTGATTCCACATGCTATGAACGTCCTACGTACCTGGCTGACTGTGACCGGTGACTCAAAGGGATATAAATATTTGTTTTATTGATAACTACATAGTCTATAAGACATTCCTATCTTCTGTGTCATTTCTGGCAACTTGCGACAATATCCAATCGTCCTTGTTGCCGCTGTCACATTCGAAACTCAATACTGTACTTCCGAACTAGAAAAGAGGTACTTTTGACCATGCATATATATCAAGATGAGGGTTTCAGCAACCTGGATGACCCTACCAGCATCCTAATTGCCGACTTTTAAATCTCCAGAAAGCAGCTGGAATGGAAATCCAACACCCATCCCAAGGCTGCAGTTCGTGACCAGACAAACGGGCACAAGCAGAAGTCACTTGAACTAGTTATGTGGCTAGTTGTGAATTCATAGAAATGGCAACGCCCAGCATGCCAACTTGACACCCCAGATTCGACGCATGATTGAATGTATCCGAAGCGCTAGCACGTCTGGGATAAATATTCGCAATCTATGGATGTGAACTGTCAACAAGTCAAAGGTCCAAAAGCCTTGAGATATGTTTGACCCCAGGTTTACATTGAGGGGCCCCGCCTCTGATCGAGCCAGGCCTGAAACAAAATGGACCTTTGCCAACTCAACATACCATTCGGATGGCTGCCTTGTATTAGAAAGTCAGCCTTCCTAATGGTTGCAATGGCCACGCAAGCAACTTGCACATCGTGATGCCAAGAAGGCACCGGCTGGCATCTATTGAAATCATTCCGGAGATTGATCGATCACTGGTCACAGGGACCGGGACTTGCAGCCTCGGGCCTCGTATGCCGGTTCCCCCTGAAACTGCATGCGTTGCCCCGTAAAAAGAACTACAAGCAATGAGCCCTCTTTGCATATGTGGAACTGAATCGAATGGCAGTAAAAGGATGCATTCTCACATTATCGCTTACAATGATTGGCGCATTTAAGAATTGCTGAACGCCAGCATGTCCTGGGTACCGCTAGTTTATGTACATTGCGTGCTGAAGTAGCAAGTATCCCTGGAACCTGAAGGTGGCAACAACCGTTGTGGTTCCCTGTCTCCTGAAACCGCCCGAAAAAAAGTCTCTCAACCAGAGATTATATCGTACAAGGGACGTCGCCAGGGGAGTGGTCGTATCGCATATTTCCCGGGTGTTGTCCTAAGACCGCGAGAAAGGTTGTATTCATTGGCGCAGGGGGCTCTGTCGGGGGAACATCATCGGGGGTCCGCGGGCACGGAGCCAGGCATCGTTCACAGGTCCCTCGGAGCGGATGACGCTACCAATAGACATGAAGAGTCTGTAGGGGAAAGCTTCCGTTAGTCTGTGGTTCTCAAGCCATTCAAACCAGTCCTTAGAAGGTGAAGGAAGCATACCCAAAAGTCGCACCCGAGCCCAGCATATACTTGCCCAGTGTCCGCATGACACCATTGGGGCCAGCGCCGTACTGGAAGATTGTCACGGTTCCTATAGCTAGTCAGCATTATGGACGAGGTAGAGGAGTGGCGTGACAAACCAATAATAAAGCCCATGATACCACCGACGGCTAGAGTACTATATTAGCTAGAGCTCGAGACGAGGTGATGCGACCACATACTGGAACCCATCATGCAACCCATTTTCACTAGAGTGTTGTCAGCCCATATGTTCCCAATAGTTGTATTGACTAATGCAAGAAGGAACACTCCCAGCGCATTGCAATGTATAGCGAGTGGGTTGTAGATGACATACTCTTGTCGAAAGTCGACGGCGCACCCCCTGGGCCGGCTTGGGCGGGAGGACCAGCAACAACAGGCATTATTGGAATTGATAAATAGAGTTGCAAGGTCAAAAAAGGCAGCAGCTCAGAGCTGAACGAGAAATCCCGAGGTTGAATAGTCGGAGAACGAGCTTCGTTTTCCTCCACAGCTTCGTTCTCCACATCATCACGTGACGGACAACGGGCGCACACGTGCCTATACACCACGTGACCCGGGGGCGTCAAGGGAGTAGACCAAGTGAGCAACTCGCTCTTGCCGAGATCCTTGATGGCAACTCTCCACGATCTCTGACATCTTTTCTCGTTAAATTACCAGGGCCTGAAGCCTGCGCTGAGGCGGTAGTGCCGTCTTGTGCTTCCGTCACCTTTTGGGACGTGTGAAGTCGTTCACGCACCTCCCTCCTTGGTCCGGCCAATATCACACCCTACTACGTTTCAGATCACCTTTCAATAGTGAGTATCCTGCCACCGGATGTGAGGCTGCATGTGGAGTTGAGTTGAGGCCTCGACCTCGACTTTAGGGGGCCAATCTATTTTACCTTACTCAGACGACACTAACGCGACCGTCCTGCTTTTAGCCGGGCAGCTGAGATTGAATCACCCTTGCGCGCATTCAATTTCCCCAACACCTCGGACATAACCCGACCTTCCAATACGTCTTCTTTTCAGCCTCCTAGACCGCCTCGAGAACAACTGCCCCCTCTGCGCGACCGTGGACGCGCCGATCTAGACACCTTCCGTTGCTTCTACTCACTTGCGAGCATCCTTCTCCATGACTGCTGTGGTATCTCCTCCTAGTGTAGAATCGGGGTCTCGCTTGGGATGGTACAGCTCTGGTAACGGGGGACAAGGAGCATTGTCTTCAGTCAACGCGGACGACGTGTCACGGATGTTTATGCCACGGAAGCACGTCCAACGATCAAACTCCTCTTCCTCTATCGGATCGTCCTCTACCACGTCGACCGTGTCCGTTTCTCAAGATACGCATACTGCGCAGAATTCCGAAGGTGAATCAGGAACTTGGTCATCAAAAAAGAAGCCGGCGCGGAATCCTTGGCCCAGCTCGAAGTCTGAACCGGTATCAGGGGTATCGAACGCGCGATCTCAGGCAGTGTCTGCATTTTCATCGGGCCCAACTGCATCTTCGACAATGGCCGCCATGCATCAGCCTCCGTCCATCGTCCCGTCGCAGACGGCGAGTCTGCTTTATCCCTCTCCTGACCAGCAGAATGCTCCCCGTGGGCCACCCAGACAGTCCGCTGACATGCCGGTTATCTTGGCTCTCGTGCCAATGAATGGCACCTTTGAAAAGAAACAAATCCATGTGCCAATTTACCCCGACGTTTTGCGAATTGGCCGACAGACCAACGCCAAAACGGTCCCCACAGCTCTCAATGGGTACTTCGACTCCAAGGTTCTTTCTCGACAGCATGCTGAGATATGGGCCGAAAAGAATGGCAAGATTTGGATCCGGGATATCAAATCATCTAACGGTACATTTGTGAACGGTCACCGATTATCTCCTGAGAACCGCGAGTCGGATCCACACGAAATACGCGAAAATGATACCCTGGAACTTGGTATTGACATTGTCAGCGAGGATCAGAACACTATCGTCCACCACAAAGTCTCAGCCAAGGTTGAGCATGCTGGTCTGTATGGCAGTACACCTAACATACTTGATCTGAACTTTGGGGACTTAGATCCTGCCTCTGGAGGCGGACTTCTTCCTTCCCCTTTGAGCCAACCTCTTTCGCATCTACGCAACCGAGCTGGTAGCAATGCCAGCAACCGCAGCAACCAAAGTGCCGCCAGTACTCAGCTCAATGCTATGCACCAACAACGGCAGATGAACTACTGGAATTCGCCAATATCTATTGAACAGGTTGTCAAGCGGCTCACGGTATGGCTAATGACTCCACGCACAAGTACCTTTCTGACGCATTCTAGGGCGAATTGAAATCAGCAAAACAACAGTCAACCGATCTTAGCCAGACCGATGAATTCTTGACGACCATTATGAAACCAGGCTATGCAGAGAAAGAGAAGATGGCCAAGCCATCCCCTCTGGAGAGCAGTGCTCACCGACAGATGAACGGCCGACCAAAAATGCCGCGGGTCGACTCTTTCTCAAGGTTCTCTGATCCTCCTGCCCCTC
>ERZ1673737.1315-NODE-1315-length-24760-cov-4.439668_pt1 | contig 24760 bp, 27 predicted proteins | sample MGYA00580211_ERZ1673737 | MGnify/ENA primary metagenome ERZ1673737 (study PRJEB41218, sample SAMN15661789) | gut metagenome | host: Homo sapiens | place: Canada: London | collected 2015-08-20/2019-03-30 | study: EMG produced TPA metagenomics assembly of... | reverse complement strand
TCCGCTTTCCAAGTCTTTAGCAGCGCACGGAAATACCCATGCTTTTTGTCGGTTCGGCCTGTTCCTAGAACATGTACACTCTTGCCCCCTTTTTTTTCGCCCGTCTTTTTCATACATTACCCTTATCCTTTTCAGTCGTGGCTCCTTCGATTTTGTGTACCTCTACCAACCCTTCCGGCGGTTTCCGTATTCTTATGCTCACTTTGGCGTATCATAGCAATGGGGAAGACAGGGCAGGGTCAGGACGAGGTAGGATCAGGGGATTTCGCATTCTGTTGTCTTCATAATTGGCCCGGCCTTGTGCTTTGCCACATATGCTCTGAGTTCGTGCTCTTATTTTCTCTCTTCGCATAGCGTCTGGGGTTCTCTTCCTGTTTTCGTTTTGGTACCATGGTGCCACCTGGTCCACATAGTTTGGAGCCCGTCTGTATCTCTTTTCTTTTCCTTATTTAGCGCTCTGACCTCCTCATACGAATGAATCACGGATTTGTTGCTGTATTGTCTTACTACATTCTTTATAGGGGCTTTAATTCTGATTTTGTATATCTAGGTATCCAGGCTGTTCTTGCGATCTTTGATATGTCTTCCCAACAACTTTTTAGCGTGGCTAGCGTATGCCACTAAGTGAAGCTTAATATCTATGAAACTCACCGCGGGATTGGTCTATTTTCGGCAAATTTGTATCATCCGTGCTGAAGAGAAGTACTGGTTGAGAATGTAGGAATATATCCAAGTCATACTGTACTGCCCCCAAACAAAAACACATCTACCTATATCTAGCTGGTATCTCAAATATCCACAAAATCTTCTCAATCATGTATGCCGAATACACGTCGACCCTTCAATTCAAAACAAGAGCCTTCCTCCCAGGAGGCACCCCAAGCCAAATATGTTCGGACACGCAATCCAAATGACAAGGCAAATCAGTGACACGATTATGCTTAAAATCATCGTGATAATCAAGCAAAGCCAACTCAACGCTCAACCTCAACTGCGGATCCGGAGTCGCAGCCCAAGCCGCATACAAGCACAATATAACATACGCCGCCCCAACAGGTCTATAAACATTCGACTGCGCCGCATGTTCAAGCGTCTCCTCGACAAAAGAAGTCGATTCCGCCGCAAAAGTAGAATCATCCAAATTCAACGCCTGCATTATACAATTGAAAAACATCGCTATCGTAAGACCCAGTCCGTACGTGCGCAGGTAATGCGCTTTCAGGACCTGGGCCATGAATGTCGGAGAAGACGTTTCCGGGGTTGAGGCTTCGAAGGAAGTTTTCCGGGTTTTTAGCTCGGCTAGGATTTCTTTGCACTGTTCATATATTGGTTGGATTTCACTTTTCAGTTTGGTTAGGTCTTGTCCAGTGCGTATTGCGTTTTTGCCGCGCTTTATTAGGGTTGGGGCTTTTGTTAGGCAGAGTATCATTCGTCCTTCTGGGAGGTTTGCGTCGTAGTCGTTTTGGACAAGGGATTCCCATTCTGTGGGGCTTAGGTCTATGTTTTCGTTGTATAGGCCTTCGAAGAGCTTGGTATTATTAGCATTGGTTTTGTGGGAAGATGGGAAAGTTGGTTTACTTACCACACCGCCTCGTAGAGAGAGGAATAGTTTGCGTTCAAATTCGTCACGGGGTCCGAAGTTCTTTCTCGCGCGCAAGATGTTGGCTGCACCTCCTGCGTGGCCTGATAATAATTGTCCTTGGTTTCCAATGAATGCTTGGCAGACCAGGAGAATCATCACGGCGCAGAGGGTATTCGAAGCAATTGCTTGAATTGGATTGTCTAAATATACGCTCAAAGTTCTGAGAGCATGCGAGTACTTGGATAAAGCACCGACTGAGATGGACCGGCGAGTGCAGAAGTCTGCATGGATAGTGGTCACGGCATCGACTGCGCGGTCGAGTGCTTCATTGTTGCCGAGTCGCCGGGGTACTTCTTCTAGAAATAAACCGAAAGACCACCACAGGTTGTATCGGAGGTCTGTTGAGCGTTTGATGGCGCCGATGAATGAATTTGTTAATGATGTAAGATGATGGTTGGGGAATGTAGGAGGAATTTCAAAAGGAGTCATTTCTTTCTTGGTTGATCTTGACTTGTTATCGAGTGTGATTATCATTTGTCTTCCGTTATTCTTTTGTGCTGGGGGTGAAAAACGATGCTCTTGCTTGAACTTGTATCGTTGCTGACCGGAACCTATGCAGGTCACTTTCAGACGCAGACATCTCCCACAGCTAGGTTGTTTCTCGTCGCACTTATCATATCATTAGCAGCATATTAACTACCACATGTCTATCGCACGCACCTTTTTCTTCTGCTTGCGGCATGCATCACAGGCCCGACCTGTTGGTACGCCTGGCATGGTGGGGCACTGGGGTAGACCCAGGGAGCGGAGCGTTGATCTCAAAACGGAAACGATATAGAATGGGCCTGGTTACTAAAATCTCCGAAGACAAAGTGTCTAACTATTGACTGGGCTGAGGTTATTACAGGGCGAAGTTGGGCTGACCATGCCATCATCAGCCTAACCGCTTCGGGTTGAATGTGCCGCTAGAAGGCTTAGTTTGGCGATGCTGATTGGTTGGGGGCCAACTATGCACATCTCTCCATCTTGGGGGATCTTAAGGAGTCTTGGCTGCTCCAGTTGTTCAGGCGTTGGGGCTCGTCAAACTCAAGATAATCTACCGCTCTACGCCACACACTTCGGAGGCCATATACCCCGATATGGACTCATGTACCGCTTCGTAGTTTGTACAAATCTGGAGGGCTGAAAGTGCATGTTGGATGGATCCAACATTTAAAGGCGCCAATGCCCACTAGATAATCCACTATTCATCCTCCAGCTTGTTCCAATTCATCATGGTCGCCAGCACAGATCTGAAGGCCGAAAGCCTCTACATATACACCCCCAGCCATATCTTGCCCGCTGTATTTGCAGCCTTAGTTGGCGCATCTTTCTTACTGCACATTTATCAGAACTAGTGGGTTGCATGAAAACATTAGCTTTCGATACCCAATTTCTAACATTCTCCAGCCGCTACCGATTCTGGCGGGTTACATTCTTCCTCTGCTGGGGTGGTGCAGTCTTCACAGCTGGATGGATTCTGCGCTGCATTTCTAGTTACCACCCTGACAACCTGAACATCTATATCGCATCAAGCATTTTCATCTATGCCGGTCCACCAATCTACTCCGCCGCAGCATACAACATCGTGGGACGACTCATGAACTACCTCCCAATGCACGCCCTCCTAAACCCCAACCGAGTCCTGATATTTTTCGTCTACCTAGGTGCTGCCGTAGAAGCAATGACCGCTGCGGGAGCAGCCAAAAACTTAACAGCAGATGGAGACATAGAGGAGTACAAGACTGGCGGAGCTCTCATCGCCGCCGGTCTAGTCCTCCAAGTTGTCGTCGAATGCTGCGTAATCAGCGTCGTTGCAACAGTTCACGCCCGCTGCTCACGAGCCAGCATGCTCTCACCCAACGTCCGTATCCTCTGTATTACACTCTATGGCACCTCAACCCTCGTCCTTCTACGGTGTATCTTCCGCGCGGTCGAAGCATTCGAGATCTTCAAAAAAATCGGCTGCCGAGAGAACTGCAGTTCAATCCTCAGGCATGAATGGTATCTCTATGCCTTCGAGCTGGGTCCCATGCTTATCTTTACCTGGTGGATGAATGCATTTTACCCTGGTCGCAACTTGCCTCGTCAGAAGAACCGCTATTTGAGTCCTGATGGCCACACTGAGCGGATGGGGCCTGGTTGGATTGATCGTCGTTCTACTTGGGAGACTTTCGCTGATCCGCTTGATTTGGGTGGTATGATTAAGGGCAAGCCTTCTCATGAGGAGTATTGGTTGCGCGAGGATGAGTGGCCTGTGTGTAAGGATGGTAGCTTTGCTGTTAGTACGGCTACCAATACGAGGGTTGCACTTGAAGATCAAAGAGAGTTTACTCCTCTCAGCCCGAATGTTTAGATGGTTTCTTTTGTATGGGTCATTGTTACGGAGTGTGGCATTCTTCTTTTGTTGGATATATATTTTGGACTTTGTCCATGTCTTCTTTTTGAGTGATCTTTTTTGTAATATTGGGGACCTGTGAATTAATGCATCCGGTTAGTTTTGGGTTAGTTTTGCCTTTTTTGGGTTTAGCACCCCAATATCCTTCAATGCCCTCCGACTTAAAAAGACCCGTTTTCGCTGCTCTTCCTCCCTTTCTCTCACTTTTCCATTCTTCTGCCTCTCTATCTTGCACTCATCGCTGCGCCCTTGCAATTTCGCCCGCCCTATCGGATTCGCCGACTGCCCCATTCGCGCCCTATTTCTTTTCGGTTGCAAATTACATATCGTTTACCCTTGACCACTGTTCCTTGTAGGGAGGGAGAATTATCACTCCTTAGCGTCTTGTACAGTTTGACTTCCTTAACTCTTAGTGGCCTCAGAGTACCAGTGGCTAGGCTGAATCTGGCATAGCTGAATATGTAAACAGTGTACACTAGAAGGTGATTAAATGTGCCCCAATTTTTAAATTCCTGCGTAAATACTTCAACGTTCTGCTCCCACCACAAGTTGAGCTAAAAGCATCTAAGAACGTACAACCAACACTCGCCCCTACTGGTTTGTCCAAGCTTGAAGAAGCAGTGTCCATATTGTTCAAGTTCATCATTGGCCCAACTATCTTAGGCTCGTTCTCTCTCTTTTCCCTTCAACCTCGCTTGCACCGTGACAGGTTCAAGCACCAGGATGGGGTGTATACATTTACTGGTTTGGAGGTATTCTGACTCCTTCTACTATGTCTCGCAATTAGTCAAGTGGTTCGCTTTGAACGCGTGTGGTCCGTCCCGCTATGAGGATCGGCAATTCACTACCCAACCATGCCCACTGGGGTGTTTTTCTCTCCACTCTTGTCATAGCTGATCAACACCATCGCAGGTGGAATCACAAGTCGAAATGACCAAAGATCTGAACTGCCGTCTTGTCTGGCGGACTATTGGTTGTTGGGTGCGATCGTCCAACCTACCAGCTGAAGCGATGGGTCGTTCTTCAGCCTTCAGAAAACAGGCGCTGATGCAATAGCCCCTACGCAGAATCCACAAAATGCGCACTCTCCCACAGTCAAGTGGAGCAGAGAGATGCAGCCTAAAGTGCCTGCATCTCCCCCGATTTCAATAAATAGCTCGCCTCTGCGATCTTCAATCCACTCAATCGTGTACCCTGGTACGTAAAATCGCTATGTATGCCTTTCCCTGTTTAAAATGGATTTTTCCCCCTGACACCAGACCGCCTAGTACAAACCTATACTGCATATTATGCGATTTTCCAACGTGCTGCCATTCCACAGACGGCGCGAGGAGAAGCGGAAGACCGAAAAGGAGACTGCTGAAAACGAGAAAAAGAAAGGCGCTGCCGCACCCCAGCAGAAACCTTTGAAGGGAACGGTTAGCAATGCCCCTCCCACGCTCTCACCCATCTCCAATGATGCGAGCACTGTCGAGGCCGGGACCGAAGCCCCAACTCAAAATCTGGCGACCGAAGAGGAAGAGGTTCCGACCCTTAATATGTCAGAGCAAATCTGGAATCGCGCATTTGACCAGCTTGCGGACGACATGGCCACTTCGGCGCTTGTCGAGGGCTATGTGAGAATATTGCCGAAGGCGACCAACCCAGATGAAGACGCCACGGGGCTCGCGGGTGATGTGATGGAGTTGCAGCTTCCAGGGTAAGTAGAACCTCTGATCGACATTTCCAGGGGTAATTGAGTAGTCCACGAGATAAAGCAACAGGCCATACGCCTCTTGTACAGCCAGACCCTACAAGGACTAGCGGTTGATCCACAATAGCCAGGCCGACGGAAAGTGCGTGACGTCTACCATAGCTCAAATGTACTTTGTATTTAGAAGCAAATCTTTCCCCGGATCCAGCCCGGCCGTACGTATCCTGCCCGTGAAGCTTGCCTGCGCTAGCACAATGAACCTCACCCCACCCTTGGCATTGATTAGTGCGATCTGGCCCTCAGCGTCCCGTTCTGCTGTGGCTTCTGAAGGTGATCCCACGCCCTGCACAGCGATGACAGCGCCCTAAGCTGCCCGTCAAAGTTAATTGTAGAATAAATCCAATGGGCCACGAGAGTAATCAAAAATAGGGTGCGACATTATGGGAAGGCTGTAATCGACGATGGGCTAATGCTTTGGAAGCGTCACTGTATCCAGTCAGAAGCTGGAATAAGACACACCGGCCTTAACTGCAAGTAAAAGCGCATCCAATTATATAATGCTATCTATTCTCTACCTATCCGAAACATGGCCAACGGGAAGAAGACCCGTACCGACTTCATATGCTCGCCTGCAGTTTGTCTTCGCCGACTGATCGCGCAAACTCAAAAGCACAGCCAAATTTAGCCAAGGGGAAATACCAAAAACGCCCCGCCCCACAAGGCAGGAAGCTAGCACAACGAGCCGGACTGCCAGCAGCCACGGGGTGATGTGCAGCGATCACCTGCCTAACGCGTGCTCGAAATGTGCGACCCGGAACCTAATTACAACCTCCTCCGGGCACTAAACCACCAAATCGATAATGACTTACCGATGACTTACCATAGCAGGAGCTCCACATGAGGTATAAATTTCAACCATAAAAGGATAGTACCTGGTCGAGAGTAATTTCCCGACTTCCCAATCGACAGACTGTCCGCTATACGGGGTACATGGAAATGAAAGCGCATCACCCAATAATATAAATCTGCCCCTACTTTCTTAAGCTGAATATGACCAATTAAGACGTGGCTCTATACCCACTTTACTCATTCGCTTCCGCCCAGTCTCCGCCAGGTGATCACGCTAACTCGAGCACAGTCAAATATATTTAAAGGGGTAATTCAAACGAGGTTTGCCGGGGTCTGGATCTTTGGCGACCCCTTGATCACGAAACGGCGCGGAATGGAGCAGGGATTGCTCTAATTCCAGGTTTTGCCACAAGCCAACTTTGCCCTAGAAATCCAGCTTTCGATTGTCTGATTTTCCACGTGCGGAGCAATTAACTCGCACTGATAAGCTGTTAGAATGCGCAAAGAGCAAAGAACAATCCCGTTGGCTATGTTTAGGATACACATAATCTCATATAGTAATGTGACTGGGTCTAGTATGCAAGGAGCGTGGAATAGCCAAACAAAAGCGCGCGCTAGGAAATATCTCCGCACACTTCAATAAGAGTAAGATAAGCTGAAGCTGAATAATCCAACAGACCGTGACGTCTAACACGCATGAATATAGCCTCCATTGGCTTTGCAAAAGCCCGTCTAAGAATATAAACATAGCCATCAACGGGGCCATAGTTAAATCATCCGCCACGCTATGAGGTTACTCATTAAACGTTGATACCATTGTATAGAAGCTTGCTCGTAGTGCCAGAAGGAGCCCTGGAGATAGACGAGGTAGCAAGCTCGACAAGGCGTGCACAAGCTTTATCAGCTGTCACGCCCTCGAGAGCAATCAGATATGCAGCAACACCAGCAACGTGTGGAGCGGCCATGGAGGTTCCAGACAGGGTCTTTGAGCCACCACCAGGGTATGCAGCTGTGATGCCCTGCCCGGGAGCATAGAGGTCCACTGTAATAGTACCGTCAGTACGCTGCTTTGACTAGAAAAATTCTTCAAACTAAGGGGAGGTGGAGCTCTTACCAACAGATCCGAAGTTAGTGAATGAAGCACTGCCGTCTGAGCTGGTAGAGGCCGCGATAGTGCATACTTCCGAAGCAGAAGCAGGGGAGCTGTTGCTCGCATTCTCGGCTTCATTTCCAGCAGCAACAGAGAGGAAGATACCGGACTTAACAACATTGGCAGCGGCGTCATTCATAGCCTTGGAAAATTCGCCACCAAGAGACATATTCATAACAGACTTTCCAGTGACCCCGCGAGACTTTGCATCTTTAACAGCCCAGTCCATACCAGAGATGACACCCGAATTAGTGCCAGAACCATCGGCACCAAGGACCTTGACAGCAACGAGAGAGGCCTTCTTTGCAACACCGTACTTGCTACCGGCTGCAGTAGATGCAGTGTGGGTGCCATGGCCATTGCCATCGGTATTATCATTATCAACAGTGTTAGTACCCCACTTAGCGCGGCCCCCGAAGTCGGAATGTGAGATATCAATCCCGGTGTCGACGCCGTAGATCACGACGCCCTCACCGGCAGTGGAATCATACACATAGTCGGTAGCACCAGATTTCTTGCTAGATATGCGAGCAAGACCCCATGAAGGAGCATTAGATTGAACCACGTTCGCGGTTGCGTTCACAATCATGTCTGGTTCAATGTACTTCACCTATATTTCCACGAGTTAGATTGCAAAAAGCTCCCAAGGAGTCAAGATTGGTATTGAAGGAACATACCGCCGGGTCATTGGCAATATCCTTGACGGTATCCTCGTCGAAGCTAGCGCTATACCCTTTTAGGCCATTTATTTCGAAATGCTTTCCTGGTCCAGTCTCGCCATTCTTACGGCGAGAAAGACGAGCATGAACATTTGCAGCCCAGTCACGATGCGTTTTAAACTCAGCGGTACTAACATCATCGTTCATGACAACAATGTAGGAGCTAGGAATGACCGCGTCGGTATTACTGGCGGTAAGAAGAGTACCGGCATCGACGACTGCTAGAGTTGCAAGGGACGTGACGAGGACCTTGAGGAAACCCATGATTGTAGTTTGAAATGATATAGATCTGAATAATATAATTCTAAACCCCAGGAAGATGTTGAATAGAATACTCAACTTCGGGACAAAAAGCTCTTTTTTAAATATACAGAGAGTTTGGAGAGATACTCATCGCCGCCGGTATTCCGGTCTCAACTCCATCTCTATTATCATAACCTAAGGATGAGAATGATGAGATATCCTCAGCCCCGACGGAGAATCAGTAGATTAAACGGAGTAACTCATCGCTTTAGCCAACGATCTTTCTTTGATTAAGTGACCAAGGAAATGCCAAGGTGCCAAGCAATTACGATTGTAACGCTCCCATCGCCAACGCAAGATGTGCAGAAATAGCGATTGTCTATAGCAAGCCTAGTCCCAGATGGCTATCATAGGAGGTAACCACAGGGGATTGCGGGCTCTAGGGCTCATCTAGCCGTTGAGGAATTTAATCTTCGTGCTGAAGATTCTAGCGGAGAAGGTGTGATTGTGAATCTTGGCGACTGATTTTTAAATCGATTGCGACTCTTTGCCCGTCGGTAGTCCGAATAGATGGTGAAGGGTCTTGGCTAGGGAGCTACTGCGAAAAGGCGTATTCCACATAGGAGCCCAAGCAATTCAGGGCATGAAGAGCATAAGTGTGGTGAAGAATGCCAAAGTATATCAGTAGCTTTGTCTTGCGCTATCTCGATATTTACTAGTATATGTAACTTTATTGATGTGGGTTATTGCGTTAGAGATATACCCCGAATTAAGTAGAACCATGGTCCAAGTAGGAAAACGACGGTCTAATTAGAACCACTCAACATATCTACTGTACTGCAGCTAAGCCAGATTAGTAAAAGTCCGAATATGGCTTCGTGATCTGACCCGAGTTAAAATTATCAAAGCTCCTGCATGACTTCACTTCGGTTTTTTGCTTATATGAGTAAGGATCGGCAGCCCCTGCACGGTAAGGCAGCTCGACTCACCACATATACAAGGCGAGAACCATTTCATTGGTTTATGGTAAATCCCCAGTCTCACTTGGCACATGATGACTTGGTTATTGGCAGAACATGCTATTTCCATAGAGCCACTTTCCCACCCTTTTTTCTTCATCCTCCGCACTTCTTACTCCACTCCTCAGCATACCACTGCCCCGGTTACCAATAGCCCTGACACAGTTGACTTAAAGAGCGAAAAAGCCACCAATGTTGTGGGTCAAGTTTCGGGCTTCGTTTTGAAATTCAAGGAAGTGATCGATGTGGCAGTGTCAACGAACCCCCAGGCTGCTCTGCCCTGGGCAGGCGCTTGCATTGAATTGCAGGTGAGTGTTATTTGATCAAGATACGTTCTTGGTAGACGAAGCCGGTTGACATCAATCTAGTTCCTACTGAATCCCGCCCAGGCGTCACAGTCGCAGCGGGAAGGCATTACTTATGTTGTAACCAGAATGGAGTGGTACTGTGCCCTGGCAGATAATCTCTTGAGCCGAGATAAAATCGACGTCGGGGCTAAGTCCTACAAAGATGTCCTTGTCGCGCTGGAACAAACGAGTGGTAGAATTGTACAAAGCACTTCTCACCTACCAGATGAAGAGCGTGTGCTCCTACTACAAGAATCAAGGCCTGGTGTGGCTGCGTAACACTATCAATCTGGACGACTGGGATGGCCAGCTGCAAGGCGTCAAAAGTGCGGAAGATGCTGTCCAGGTGGATTCGGACACGTACATCAAATTTCAATCCAAGGACCTGCTAAGCGCGCTTGTCAGAAAGGGCCAAGAAGGCCAAAAGATTCTTGGTGACTTACACCAGACACTGCAGGCATACGTGACTGATCAGAGGGAGGAGAAGACAGAGAGAAAGAAGAGGCTGCGAGAAGCAGATGACCAGAGCGCGGTTCTAGGAGTTCTAGCCTTTGACAAGAGCTCAGATAAGTGGGATTATAGAGAAGGTGTCCCCATGGCTACCTGGGAGGCAGCCCACCAAAACATCCTCAAGCAGCGTGTGGCAGGGACTGGTGAATGGCTGTTCTCGGATCCCTTGTTCCAGGCCTGGGAGAACACGGAGCGGGACGTGACCATGCTTGCACTTGTTGGTGGAGAGTCCGCAGGGAAGAGTTATCTGGCTTCCTCCGTCATTCACTATCTGCGACGGCATGACCATCATCGCGATGCCGACTCAAGGCGATAGGTTGGCTTTCACTTCATGGACAAAAGGGTGAATAACACTGGAGTTGGTGTCCTCGCCAAGTCCCTCGTCTGGCAGTTTGCAAACGGTGATAAATCGTACATGCAATCAGCCGCTAACGCGTGTCGTGATTCTGGCACCATTGACCCTAGACATCCTACCGCAACTGCTTTTTGAAAACCAGGATTTAAATGGTATTCAAGCGACTTTCTATATCGTCGTGAACAAGCTGGGCGATGAAGGTAATATGGTCGATCCTACGATGCTCAATCTCCTACAAAGGGCATGGCAGACCAAAAACCGAACAGTCCGTATCATTTTTACATACACCCCGAGAACGATCGAACAGCTAGCAAAGAAGGGGGTGCCATATCCTAATATCTCGATCAGCGACAAAAATGAAAGCGATATCTTGAAATTCATCGATTCGCGCATAGATAACATCGATGCACTATCCGACCTCCACTAAGCCGGAGTGCCGGAGCTCCGAGCCAAGGTGAAAGGCTCTCTGGCCGATAAAGCCGCTGGAGACTTCTTTAAGATCATCACAGCGTTAAATGAGATCAGATGTTCGGATGACGTGGATAAAGTTAACCTCGTCCTGAACAACGCGGGTAAGGGACGACTAATCATATAAAGGGAGAAATTGATAAACTAAATGAGCTTCGCACACCCAAGGAGTTAGCTGAGATTAACGAAATAATTCTCTGGATTGGGCATTCGCAGGAGCGGCTATCCGTGGAGAAGATGACAGCTGCGCTGCAATTAAGGAGCAAAGCCCCTTCTCTACGGACTCCAGATTATAAATTCAAGACCAGCTACTTCTTATTCGAGATTGACAACGATGGGTTTGTTGAATTCCGGTCATCGAAGTTTCTTGAACTTATTCCCGAACGACGCCAACTTGCCCACGACAACCAGCAGAGTAGCCAAGACATCCACCCAAGAGAGATTGATGTTGTTCAGCACTTCCTCAACAATGTGTGTCCACCAGACCTGTTGCAAAAGCTCCAGCTAGTACAGTATTTTGAGCGCATGATGACCAGCAAAAATTCTCGGATCTATCAGGAGGACAAGGATACTGCGCATGCCAGAATCATCGCGGATATTCTTCGCGTACTGGCTAGAGAGGTGGATGCAAGATTGATAGTGCTGCAAGGATACGCAACCCGCCAACTAGTGCAGCATCTGTCTAAGGTGGATCTGGCACTAGTAGATCGTGACTTGAAAAGCCAAATCGGACCTGATCTGGTGAAATTGTTCAATGATAAAACATGCATTGACAACCTCTTCAGAATCGCCAGTCCCGCACCAGGTGTCCCCGATTGGATGTGGGAAGATCGCAGCGCGGATCAAATCCAACGATGGCTGAAGGACTCTGCAGTTGTCTCCGACATTGATGAAGAATCACAATCTTGGATTGACCAACTGATGGAGAACCCATTTCCAGCCCTGCTTAGGCCATCTGCTGCTCGGATGGCGGTCCATTGCCTCCGAGAGCCCTCGCCTCCGAGAGCCCTCGCCTCCGGACCTTGCCCTGGCTACATTCAAGTTCATCCTACATTTCGTCTGTAAGGTTGGTATTTACCGGGTTTATAAAGTCAATAAGCATTTACACTAATGCCACTTTACTTAGACGACCAATGCACCGAAAACCTCGACTCTCCCTCTCTTGTGGAGATCCAACAAGCAGAGCAGTGGTCGCAAATGGTCGTTGCAGTCCCAACACCGGACGCATTGTGGCAGGTACAGATGGCTCTGGTCTTTCTGGGGCTCGAAAATCTATCTTTTGCAGAAGATCGATGCCGCAGGGCTCTCGATCTTGAACCATCGAACTGGCGAGCGTTGCATATCCTTGCGCAGTCAGTTGAGGACAATCATATGGCAATCGAGATCTTGGATAGTCTCATTGACCGCCTTGAAAAAGATGCAGCTTGGATCAAAGTTCATCAGAAGTCACTGGCTAAGATGGCCTGGAATCTGGGCAATCGACATTGGCAGGCCGAGCAGTTTAACAACGCGTCCGAAGCATATTCCAAATGCATTGAAAATGATCCCACCGACTCTATGACCTTTTTGGAAATCCTCCGCGGGTATCATAGGCGCGACCAGTGGAACGACATCATCAGTCTCGTCAAGAAGCTCCAATCTTTTGGTGAGACCCATCTTGCCGCCGCGACCGTTCGACTGGCGGAATCCGATGATTTCCACGAGATAGTCCACCAGGTCGCAATGAACAGAAATGAGCTCAAGATTCTGGACGTCGTATACACGGAGGGTATTCAATATGCCTCACAGAACCAAGACTACAACGCCATGATTTATCTCAGTTACTTTCAAGCAAAGATCCTTTCGTCGCTTCCAAATCCTCCTGTCGACCCAGTCATGGAAATACTGGAAGCCGCACTGAAAATCGGACTCCATTTAACCACAGACCCGGCTGGCTTACTTTACATGATTGGGACACTCCTAGGAAAGATCTATTACAACAAGGCCTTGCTGCAAACGAGCTCAGGACACCATGAGTCGGCGATAAAATTTCTGGAGAAGATCTCCGAGATCCGTTGTGAGCAAGTCCCGGATCAGCATTTGACATTCCCCCCTCGGATGTATCTTGTTCGGTATTATCACCTCCAAGGCGATGACAGGATGGCCCGCCAGGTGGCTCGCAATACTTTGCAGCTTGCACTAGAAATCCTCTCTGACGATGACCTGTCCAACGATATATGGGCCTTCCTGAAAATCGGCAAAATAACCGTTGCATTTCTTGATAAGAAAAACACGGCCACGGCTTTTGCAATGGAAGCATTGGCCGGAACCGCCATGAGGAAGAGTCAGGACCCCCCAGAAGAGAGGCCCAGAGAGAATCCAGACAAAGCGGGGCGGGAATGGGAATGCCCTCGTAGATGTGATAGCTGTGGTTATAGAGGGGAAAACCCCGGTGGTCTGTGGGCTTGCGCAGACTGCATCGAGGTCAACATGTCGACCGACTGTCGAGACAAGTTACTGAAGGGTGAATTCATGAAGAATGTTTGCGATCCGAGCCACAACGGATTCTACATTGACGAGTGGGATACCGAGAGACTGAAGAATGTTCCTTTGGGTTATGTGCCATGGGGGGATCAGAATATCACTATGGAGGATTGGAAGAATGTGCTTCGCGAGAAGTATCTACCAAGCTCTTGAAGATTCGCATGGGCCTAAATTCGCATGTGCCGTTTCTCAATTGATAGCCTCTCGTTGGTACACCTGGCGTGTTATAATAATCGTTCATTGCTGATCCAATCGCCGCCGATATGAAAGAAGCTTCCAGTGTAATAATAGAAGGGCACCCCCGTAGCAATGAATTATAATCCTAGGATATTTTGAATGCTGACCTAAGTATAAAATCAAAGAAAGGTAATTCAGCCAATTACTGGTATACAGGTATACGATTAGAGAAGGTTGCGGTGTAAATATTGCTAAATAAGAAAGGATCAATGGAAAGACGCTAATGGGCTACCCTGTAAGGGCAAAGTGAGAAGTTCCGGTTGCAAATCTATTCGATTTTGATATGTGAATGACCCGTCTTCTTTCTCATGCGCTCTTAGATCTTCCTATGGCTTTGTTGAGTACCGGAAAATATGACAGGTATAGGGACTCTCACTTCTTCCCCCCGCTCCAAGTCAGAATCCTGCAGGGTCTGCGGTGTAACTGCTTCGAGTGACCGGCCCAGTTCTTCACTTATGGCCCGAAATAGACCGACGCTTCCATTGCCGAGGCTCGACTGCAGTAATGATTTGTTGGATTCCGTCACTGAGCAGGCGTATCCATCCTTAACTGGTGGCTGGAGGCGAACTTGGCTGGGCGCAATATCAAGGCCCAGTCGATTATCTGGAATTTGTCAGTCACCACTCTCCAGATAATGCATGAGACAGGACCAAAGTACGGATATGTGCCGATAGCGCCTCTCGACATTGCTGTCTCATCGCGGCGCGCGTTTCGTTGCTTTTAAAGCCATTTGTGATTCTCTCTATCCTGATGAAATATTCGAGACTAATCAACTAAACCAACGTGGGATAGGCTAAAGATCTATCCGCCTTTAAAATACCATTACCCTCCCGTCTTTGCTGTTTGTTCTTTTCCGAGGTAGCTCTTCTGCCTATCTCACCATGTCTGCCGTTGTGGTTCTGTCGCAGTTTGACACACAGGTAAACAAAATGGAATCGGTCAGCTCGAAGCTCTGTCAGAAACGTATTCGCCCATCTACAAACCAATTAACTGAGTTCCGAGGTTTATATACACGATTCAAGGCGACATTAGCGAATTTTGATGCTGGCATACAGGGATTGTTAGCCATCGGGTATCCCGATGAAGAGGATATTCGACTTGCAAGTCGTGTCCGGTCTGCAAAGAACGATGCATCCTTTACTCTATCGACGATGACGACTCTGAAAAGGAATCTAGTTCTTATCCTTATGGGGCCAACAGCATTTACCTTCGAATCCAAGCAAGTGAAAACAAGAAATAAGCAGACTGAAATGAGGTGTGCGACACTTAGATCTCAGCATGCTCATGTTATTCTCATGTGGGCGATATATGTAATTTGCGTGAATGTCTTTCTCTTTGCAAAATAGACTTCTTCCGTTTCTTATAGCAATCAGATTCTTTTTTTTTCTTTCTTTATTTTACTAAGGGGTAGGAATCGAGAAGCGCATTGCATGCAGTTCATATTCATTGTCTGCCTGCAGTATTTAGTGACAGTCTACCTAAACTACATTGGGCTGTGGTAGTGCGCCTAGGACCCTATCAGAAAACGGTATGTTTACAAGTAGCATTGAAATATTTATCTATTAAAATTCGAAGAAACTTTTATACTCTCATAACAGTTGTCTCTTTTGTATGAAACGGCCACTACCATAGTGTCACTAATCCTTCCCGCACCACCTGGGCGACCCACATCCGCCCGGTCCGACTTCCGCCTCGATCTATCCTTTCTCACTCAAACACGGCATATTGGCAACAAAATGGCCTCGGCGGGAGATGAAAGGCCATCAAAAAGGGCCAGACAGGCCTGCGCACCTTGCCGGTAAGCTCGATTATACGCTCTGCACCCACTGCGCTGACACTCCCCAAGCCGGAAAAAGTCCCGCTGCCCCGGAGAAAAGCCCGTCTGCTCGTATTGTGAGAGGCTGGGTCAGAAATGCACATATGCCGTTGATGAATCTCGGAGCGAAGAGCCTGAACATTCTAAGAAAATGGTAAGTCGATGAAAAAAGTCATTTGGTCCCAAGCTAAGCAGTCCGCAATGCAGGACGAGCGCATCTCTGGCATTGAAAGTACATTGGACAGATTGATGGACTATATTACGTGGGTTCATCTGAGAATTGATCTACTTACTGGACTGATTGAAGTTGCAGGCGGCCTGCTCAAGATCAGACCCCTTCGTCTGTACCTGCGAGTCACCAAGGCCGAGTCCCAGAGCTACTGCCCCAAGACAGTCCTTCTATGTCAGTCCGTCCTGTGCCTCTAGAGAGCCTCATTTGCTTACTGGTATTTTAGGGCACGCCCGCCGGGATTATCGGCAGCAGATCTATATCTGACATACTGCAATTCACAGCCCCTTCTGCTGTTTCCTTATCGATCTTCTGTTGCCTCACTTGGACCAAGAGACCCCGAACTTATCTGCGCCATTGAAGCCCTTGGAATTCGGTTTTATGATGGTGGAATCACTAATTCTCAAACTCAGTTTGAAATCAAACGAATGACAGGGCGGGCCTCCCAGATAGTTATGATGCGATTGGCATCTGGTAGTGTAGAACTCTCAACCCTTCAGACTATGTGTCTTCTGAGCATGCTTGAATTTACAGGTAGGTCGACTCCTTGTTTCTTCATTCTCGGACTCTGACATCGGATTTTGCATTTCAGCTGGCCATATCATCCGTGCCAGATTTTATACTAAGATGGCCTCATACTTTATGCAAAATCTCAAAGTCAACGGCCTAGACTCACTGAGCAACCTGGAAACCGAACGTGATGAGCGCAAGCTGTGCTACATCAGCCTTATCGTGCTCCGGAATCTGCAGGGCTCTTTCCAACCTCTTCATCCTAGAGAGTGCCCAGGTCCACTGGGCGAGGGTGGTGAGTTGTCTTCCCCATTAGGGTCCATGATATCCAACATGGACAACGCAAGGCGGACCAGCAGCTCCAAGCCAGATATCGGAATTGTCGGCACCAACATCTATACAAGCGAGCTATGGGCATTGGCCTGCAACTATGCGGCCAGCCCTGTTGGCGTTGATGCCCACCCCCCGTGGTCACCGCACTCTGACTACGCCATGATTCATTTTCAACATTGCGAACACGAGAGCCTCATGCCACTCAGATTCAGACTCCATGCAAGTCCCTTCCAAGATCATCCCTCAGCCGAGCTTCAGGCTCATCGTGACTATTGGGGTCCGTGGCTTTTCTTCCAGATGGTCTGGCATGCAGTCCCTTGTCTGATAAACCATCCATTTCTTCTCTCTATGCGTCTTCGGAATTTTCGAAGGACAATGCCTCAGTCATTCCTTCGCAATTCGTTCGAGCAGTTGACATTTCATTCTGGTTGGGTTCTTCATTTCGTTGAGCTCATCAGCGCTAAAGGGTTTGAGGTTTCTGATTCGACAATAGGCCATTGTGTGGTTATCGTCGCTACTATCTATCTCCAGCATAGCTTTGTCGAGGATCAAACTTTTAACCGGAAGGCGCAAACAGGGTTTGAAAAATGTCTCAGGTTCCTGTGGAATATGGGTCGCCGCTGGCCACACATTGACCGCCAGGTGAGCTGTTGTTATTGTATTTTTGAGTACTAAAACTAACATCTTTCAGGCCCAACAACTACAGCAGCTCAGGGACAGTGTGTCTCCCGGGGGGCCCATGACAGGCAATGGTGCGCCTGGGGGATCGAACCAGCGCCAGATGTGGTCCGTCAACTTACAACTGCTATGGAAAATCTTGGTTTATGCTCATGCGAGCAAATCCTCAGACTCCGGCAGCGACATCTTTGGCCCAGAACTTTCCAAGGACAGCGTTGGAAGCTCAGGCGACCATTCTGTCGGTGATATCACTGAGCGCGATTTCACTTTGATTGGATCAGCGGGCATATCAGGCCACAAGACAGTAGCAGCTGAATGTGTTACGTATCCGCCCGAACAGACTGAGGATCCGGTGCAAGCACCGAGTCAGATCGCACCCACGATGGACCTCTCAGGGCTTCCGGGGGATCCAGATGTAGATTTCACGAGCGGAGACGGGCTCTACCTTCAGCTCCAAGATTATGGCAGAGCATTTGAGGATTGGCTAAGTGTCAATCCAACGTGAGGGCGAGATGGGATCTATAAGTCCTGGGGAACACGGCCCGGACCCGCCCTTTCCGGACGCCAAGTCCCGGCATTGAGCCGGGGAAGACCGTATACCGTCACATTTTAAAGCCACCGGAATCCTCTGTTCAATTTACAACAAATTCGACGACAACTGCTCAGTAGACCGACTTGTCGCCCATCATGTCTACAGCTAAGAATGACTCAATCCTGATCGTGGGCGCTGGCGTCTTCGGTCTTTCAACCGCCCTAGAACTCAATAAGCGCGGATACACCGATATCACCGTGGTCGACCGATTTGTACCACCCTCAGCAGATGGAAGCAGCGTTGACATCTCACGTATCATTCGGGCCGACTATGCCGACCCAATCTACTACAAAATGGCCCGTGAGGCATACAAAGGCTGGACTACCGAGTACAAAGATCAATACTTCGAGTCAGGGTTCGCTCTGTTCTCCGAAACGCCCAAGAACAAATATATGGAAGGTTCAAAGTCCGTCATTCGTGCCGCCGGTGGCCACTTGGACGAACTTCCCGATGCGTCTGATATTCGCAAGCTCTACCCCAGTGTTCAGGCCAACGTTGCTGGCATGAGCGGTTATCATAACCCCAAGGGTGGCTGGGCAGATGCCGCAGGCAGCATCCAGAAACTTGCATCTAAGTGTACAGTTGCCGGTATTTCGATCATCGCTGGCCCCAGGGGTACAGTTACCTCTTTGCGCAAGGCCGGCTCGCGGGTAGTCGGTGTTAACCTTGTCAGAGGACAGGTTCTGCTTGCTTCCCAGGTCATCCTCAGTACTGGCGCATGGACGAATCGTCTGCTAAACATCGGCCACGCCGCATCGTCCTCTGGTCAGCCAGTTGGTTTCATCCAGCTGACTGAAGAAGAGGCTCTCGAGTACAAGAAAATCCCGGTCATGATCAACATGAGCTCCGGCGTGTTCTCTTTCCCGCCTACCCCTGATACTAATGTCCTTAAGCTTGCGCGTCACGGGTACGGCTATGCTACTGAGATGAATGTTGATGTTGATGGGGAAAAGAAATCGCTCTCGTCGCCTAAATTTGAAAGCAGCAATGCTGCCACTGGGTACCTACCCGATGACGCGGATGAGTCCCTGCGCCAGGGTCTACGTCAATTCTTCCCCAAGCTTGGTGATCGCCCGTGGATAAACCGCCGGCTTTGCTGGTATACCGATACTCCCAAGGGTGACTTTATCATCGATCACCATCCCACCATACAGGGTCTGTTTTTGGCTACGGGTGGTGCAGGACAGTAAGCTTTCTATATCTCCACGTTGTGTATCTCTTATTTATACTAACGCTTGAGCAGCGGTTTCAAGTTCCTCCCTATCTTGGGACAATATATTGCTGATTGCTTTGAGGGCAAGGCTCCTGAGAACTTCCGGCAAAAGTGGAAATTGAACCTGCCCAAGGGTGACGCTAAAGGCCCTATGGCGGGGGATGGCAGCCGAGGAGGTCCTCCTCTGAGAAGGCTGAGCCCATTCGAACAGGCCAAGCTGTAAATAAACTACAACATAACGCTATCTTGGGATGAATTATTGGATATGCATAGCTTGGGCGCCGATTTTCTTCTACTTGAAACTTAAATTATCCCAACGATGTATAGGATATCCTCTTAGTAACTACCTATTTACATATGCATTCTATCAATTAATCCTTGTTCTTCGACTAAGGCGTAACGCAACTGAAGGGCGCTTAACAGTGCCTTCATGGGATTCCTTGCGCTAAACGATCACTTGTCAGTGAACTCAGTTCTAGATGAAAGAGAGGGCGGATAAGTCGACTCACGATATCTTCAATGGTGCAATATAGCCCACAGCCCAGCACTGCTACACCAAAAATAAACACAAAGCCATTGATGACCGCTAGAAGTATATTCTCTTTCGAATACCATTTCCCTTTGCGGACAAGTACAAATCACATGATTGGAGGGATGTAAAAAGAGAAACCGGTAGTAACAAGGCAGATGAAAGCGAAATCAAATCATTGAAAAAAGGAATAGCCTCAGCAAGTATCCAGGCAACAATATAACGCATAATATCAGATCACACTTTTTTTGAATACCCGGCTGAGTATTAACCGCCCAGCCACCATCGTGTGGATAGAGCCCGATATGAAGATAACCGGAAGTGCGATGCCAAAGGCGATTTTGCCAGCTGTGCTGTCGGCTGATAGTAGCGCTGGAGAAATATACGCAAATGGAAACCATTCCCAAGAGCGTAAGAGTGTACTTGTATACTTCAGGGCAAAGGATAACTAAGTTAAGATCTACAGTCACGTGATCAATCTGACGTCGGCTCCGAAACCCCAGGCTTTTGGCCACCTCTCTAGCCAATTTCTCGCCTGCTTGTTTCCTTAAACTTTGTGGTTTTCGCATTCATTTTACCACCTTCGAAAACACCGGAAGAAACTTCAGCAGAATGAGTGACGCTTACGAACGCGAGCAGTATGTCCCTTCCTCCGCCTTGCCCCATCGAATACGCCCCTGTGGTTGGACCTTTGGGCTTTCACCAGCTCATTCGAGTGTATTGCTGACTCTCCGATTAGGCAGAACAATGCGCTCCTCAACTCTCTCTCCACGAAAGTCTCAGCCCTCCGCTCCGTGACGATTGACATCCATGACAATGCGCGGGATCAGGATACACTCGACCACACGGTACGTCTTGCTCGATGCCTTGCTTGCCCTACAACTTACAAGGATGCTTGTGGGTGATTTGCGAACTGCAGTTAAAGTGGCTGTGGCAGGGCTGTTTGGATATATAACTAACAGATCTGCCTCCGCTTAGAGTGACGTATTCTCCTCATTCTCCACGAACCTGAAAGGCAGCGCTACTCGTCTTACCCGCATGGCGAAGCAAGGCGATACGGTTGCTGTATTGAAGATCGCTGGAATGTGTATTGCGGCTGGTGTTGTTCTCTATATCATACTCGGATGGATTTTCTAAAATCTCTCTTGATGTTCATTCAATCTGCCTTGAAACCTTCTCGCCCTTACATTGAGCGGTCTTCGATACTCTTGCTGGAACAAGAGTCGGCTTTTTTTTTACTACGTGATATACTCTATATTGCGGTGCCTTCATCAACTGGTGCGCATCTATTGCTTTGCCCAGTCTTCATTCGACATGACATGCTGGGAATCGAGCGTCTCCGTTTCTCAAACACTTTTCGTTCTCCATATACTCTTCGCTCCATGTTCGAGCATCAGCTCATATGGAGCTTGTCGAAACTGCAACCCAGAAGCTTCAACGATGCGACCTCTACCTACCTCCCTCCGCCTTCCTCGATAACCCCTCGACTCTTAGATTCACGTCTTCATGACTTTCGCAAACCAACCCAAGCGGGCTTTGATTTTCTGCTTACAGCATAAGGCTCTTGCATTGCGATTCGAGATACTCGTTGCTTTCTTTATTTTGTGTCATTAATACTGTGATTACCACTGAACATAATACTTGGCCCAAGGCTTCTCTACTATCAGACCCGGTTTTATTCAGATACTATAATTCTAGAGGAAAGAATGGGTGGTATCAAGTGTTCGATAATCACATTGTGATGGTGCGCTACCTGGTTGATTCAACTATTGATGTGCATCACCAATGAATGGCATCTCCAATGAATCATCTTATTCCGGCACATCCTACCCCAACGAACATGAGTAAACAAGTAATGGAAGGTGTGCCTTTGAGCTTATAAGTGGGAGCAAGAATACCAACCCGAAACGGGAGTCAAGTAGCCAAGTCTCCAAGCTGTCTACGCCCACGCATCACTGCTCATGGACTCCAACTTATCCCAACTAATACTTGGAAATCTAAAATTTGTTTATCGTCCTTTATCGTCCTACACTATAAGTAAATGTCGTGTCACATTTCCGTCTGCCCTTCAAAATTACCGTTTTCGGCTAAAATGCTCAGGAATGTAAACCCAGCCTTGACCAAACCGATCTCGTCAAAAAGCTCCATACATTCAAATTCCTGGATGCAGAAATCATAAACAACATCATTAGCAGACAAATAGCCAAAATGAATCAAATGCAAACTACCATCCCTCACTCTCCCTCCTCATATCTCCCAACAACAGATGAACGAACAACAACAACAACCCCTAATACCAATACCAACAGACGCCCAAACCCACAAACGATGTTCCGCACAAGCAGATTCACCCGCTGCCCCGACCCGCACTGCAAAAAAGTACCAACAATAGCTAAGCCAAGAGTCTACCAAACCCTAATCGCGAGCATGGCTCTAGCCCTAGGAATATGGTTCCTAGTCATCGAACTCCACGAGAATGAACAGCGATGGCGCAAAACCGCAGCTAAGGCTATCTTCTACGGAGATTTGCCTCCTGTGCCGCAATATATGCCTGGGGATGTTCCTCGATACGCTGAATCCCCAATTCCGGACGGGAGGGTTGGCAAGTCCACGCCTGTTGATTTTGGTACGGCTTCGCCAACGCCTCAAGTTGGGGTTGTGGGACATCGGTTTGCGGCTTGAGCGAATTGGTCTCAAACTGGATATCAATTTATCGTACCCTGGTGAAAAGACGTGTCATATCATATTGAAATTGGGTTCGGATCCAATTCCAATGGTTTGATCTCTAAGGATATCTGTGTCGTGATTCCGGGTTGGGAATGTGCTTTTGAAGATCCCGCCGGACAGCTCATGAGCTCGCATTGAGAGCGATTCCCATCGTTCGCCCCGCATTCTAGTCTGCCCTGATGTCACAATCGTGGGATGTGGTGATACTGTTGTACTGGGACTCGATATCTGGCTTGGGACACATACAGTCAGGCTCTGCCATTCCAGACAGCACAAAGGTGTCACGGCAAGGCTATGTTGTTAGCTGTGATCTCTATCGGCGTGTCCTCGGTGGAATCATGGCTTATCAGCGGCTAGTGTTGCATGCTCTAAAGGGGCCATGGAGATTCATGCGCACTAGGAATATGATAATCATATCCATTCTTTGGAGGCATGAGTGCATCGGGAGGAGCATGGGCATATGTCTTTGGCAGGTCAAAAATATTGCAAACGTTGACCTGCCTGGAAGTCTAGGCATTTGGAGGAATACATGTTTGACAATAACTGTACAGAAATGGGTTGCAATGGCAAACGTAAATAAAGCTATCCTGAACATGAGAATTGAAGATTGACACTTATGTTTACCACTCTATACTCCGTACAACAAATGCAACATCGGATTATCCGAACAACCAAAACACTAAACCCGACTATAAGATCACCCGAAACACACCTCGGCGCGAAAATTCTTTTCCCTCATCTTGGCGTCGATCCACACGATCTCTTAGCTCCCGTTCTTAGCATTGCAACCTCGCCCCTGGCGATCACCGGAAGAAATCAGAAAACTCCTATATTCGGAACAAGAACTACCGGCGATAAAAGGAAAATATCGAACATACGCTTTGACTCGGGATTTTCCACGAATCCGGGTCTTTGTTCCGGGGCAGCCCGTGCTGTATCTTGGACTGGCAATTGGCGAGATTGTTCCAAGATTGTTCCAAGATTGTTCCACTGTTATCGGAGAATATAATAAAAATGATAAAAACGATAAGGGGGTCCACTGACAGTTGTCGTCTGCTGTGCAGTACTTTGTCAGTATAGAGTAGAGTGTATGGCTTCACTGGTACGTCACTGTCACATGATCATTATGCATGTGCAGTGCTTTGCATATACATGTTTCACGCTACTAAGTTAACTTAACTTATAAGTTACTGTATATGCAAACAAAGAGAGTTACGCGTAATCACGATAGCTTCTCTCCAATGATACTCAACCTTTAGATAGTCATCATTCCAATCTCTTTGAAGCCAATGTCTATTGTAGATATACATGTAATCTGTTTCCACACATCACTTTGGAGCCAGATGATGCAATGCAAATCTCAACTGACAAAGACACACCGGATGCTGGATAGAGCTGCAATGATGTTCACAGTGGAGTCAATCTCTGCAAAAATTCACCGTCGATCCGGAGTGGGTCAGCCCGAGAAAATAAGGACCTTGAAAATCTCCTATCGACGGGTTTTTGTGATATAATGGTGGGTTCAAGTTCAATGTGCTGAGTTCTAGACTTTCAGGGTTCTTGTACAACGCTGCCTAGGTGTGTAGTACTGGACTGTATATGTAGATCTTTACGAAGCTCTAGACCATCAGCACTTGTATAAGCATCATCAGAGGCATGGTACAGTAGATATAATATTCAAATCTAGAACCTATTCTAGACAAACCAAAGCCTAATCCCAAACAAGTGCGCGTCCAAAACCAAGGAAAAACCAGTTCTCGCCCAAACATCCAAAATATCACACCGGAGCAGCACAGACACTCGGGAGACACTCGGGCAACAAGCCGGTCGGGATTCCGATCGGGCGCGGAAATACCCGAGTCTGAGGGATCCCGAATAGGCCCGTACACGTACAATACAGCCGAAGGGTTCAAATTGCAGTAGCAGAAGCAGTAGTATGGACATGGGTATGGGCATGGAAATCGAAACCGGAATCTAATCGTGCATCCAGACCTCCCAGTC
>ERZ1673737.1312-NODE-1312-length-24790-cov-4.371983_pt1 | contig 24790 bp, 16 predicted proteins | sample MGYA00580211_ERZ1673737 | MGnify/ENA primary metagenome ERZ1673737 (study PRJEB41218, sample SAMN15661789) | gut metagenome | host: Homo sapiens | place: Canada: London | collected 2015-08-20/2019-03-30 | study: EMG produced TPA metagenomics assembly of... | reverse complement strand
CTCAAAAAATTGAAGAACTCGCAAGTGTGGCGAGAGGGTATCTTGAGCCTTTTGCTGCATTCGAAGCATAAGATCCTTGTCAGTTGGCAGTAGCTCGATCTTCGTGTGCAGTGGGTCAATATATCTAGAACAATCAACTTCAAGATCAGATACATGCAATACAGGAACTTACGCAAAGGAAGGATCAAACAACCCCTTTCGGCGGTTTATACTTCTCTCCCAGGCTTCAATGACTTCAGAGAAAATCCGTGGTTCAGTGCTTGGGTTTTCGTGAATGACTCCAAGCCAAAGCGAGACACCCAGCTTGATGGTTTCCTTGCTGAAAATCTGAAAAGGCAAAGCAACCAAATAGTGAACCACAGACAGCCTGGGCTTGCTGCTGCTACAAATGAGGCCTGCGGCCCGCCGAAGAGCATCTCTAACTTCAACAAGAGTGATGTCCTCGTTATCGATGCTCCGTCTGTACAGACTAGCGAGGGCTTCTTCCAGAGCATCAGCAGACTCGGGCAGAAGTCTGGCGTGAGGGTTTTGGTCATAATCCCTGTAGATCTCTCCATCCAGGCCATTGATAGCAGGCATATCCGGACGCCGGTACTTTTGACGTGTCGTGTACAGCGCCATGAAATCAGAGGCTATATTGATTTCGCTGCTGCCGTGGACATCAATTGATCCAAGTCGCGGGTCGCTCTGTGGTATGATGGAGCCCATCTCCAGGGCAAAAGAACGGCCTATCGAAATGTGCCCATAGCCGCCGTCATCATCGTATTCGGAGAGATAGGTCTGAAGTAAACCCTTGATGTCCAATGGGGCAATGTTCAAGACGGCTATGACCCAAGCCCTGGCCTTTGCAAGAAACCGATTAAGGGTCGCCTTTCTTAGCGCATAGTTATCAGGCAATTCGACCTTGACAATGCCCATAGGGGAGACCAAAGATGACTTCCACTCAAACTCATCTAGTTCGCCTTGCAGACAGGAAGACCACATAACAGTGAGAATCTCAAGTAAGGCAAAGAGAGAGTGCTTTTCGCACAGCGCTGACGGGCATTCGCGAATGATCTTGTCAGCGCACAGGGTTGCAATGCTTTGGACCCGTTCAATGCGATGGCAGCAGGACACCAGGAATTCAGCAAGCTGCTTGGATAAGTAAGGGGCCGAGAAGTCATCATGCTCTCCTGATAGCGTCAGGGATAGGTAGCAGGTAACCACTTTTTCCGCGACGGCATTCATGCAAATAACCATCTCGGGAGTGGCCAGTGCGGGATCCAGGAAGTAGTCGAGGATCTTCGTAGAGTCTCCAGACGAAGCGCGGAGGCTCTCAACCAGGAGTACGGCGTTAAGGAATACTGCCCTTGGGTAATCTATTCTCTTGATATCTGAATCCCGGCCAGGAAGTTCCGAAATCAAAGCTCTCTTCTGTTCCATTACACGCTGTGGTCCTACACCGCGCCTGAGAACTGTGTTGAGTTCCACGTCGCTCTCCAGAGATTCCATATGGTTCCCGGCAACCAATGGCGGGGAATGATGCGCAAGAAGACGAAGCTCCTTGTGATGCTTTTGAGCAACACTGGAGCTGAGTGATATCCCGTGGATGGCAATGTTGAACCAGACATCACGGAACAAAGACAAAATGGTATCATCGTAATCCAAGATTGACCAGGAATCCCCCCTGGTATTACCTTTAGAAGAAACGAGCAAAGCAAGTGGCTTCAACAGCGGAGTGATATCATCGGCGGAAAAGACAATCTCCTTGTGGCGCTCATGATCCAGGTCTGGCACATCACCCTTGTTGACGATGCTCTCCAGCAGATGGGTCAAATAGATTCGGTGAAGTGGTGACTTTTGGTCCATGGTTACAGAAAGATAAACCATGGCGCATTGTACAGCATCAGAGATAGCGTCCAGTCCCTTGTTGATGCCGTCAAGATAGACACGAGTGTAAAACTTCAACAGAAGCTGGAACTCGGCTTGACCTCCACTGAGCGCAAGAACTGCGGTCTCCTGGATTATATATGCATCCACTGCAACGTTGATCTTGCCAATCTTTTGAAGAAGCATAGACTGGGCCAATGCGCTGATCTTATCATCGTTGCAGTTAGTCGCAATTGTTACGATGGCATGGATCACATTTCTGTGAGTCACAGTATCCTCTTCGCCTTCAACGGTGATGGAAGTCTGGCTTCCAGTCTTCTGGTAACCTTCGAGGTTCATGCCAGGTCCGGCATGATCTCCAGCGAGTTGGTCCTGGCTAGATTGATCGACGTTGGTGGCCGGGCTCAACGCGTTTCCAAGTGAATACAGTGTTGTAATCACTGCATCCTCGGAAAGGATGGTTAGGATCTGGGCGAGGCATCGGGAGGCAACTGCGACGGTTGGACGTGCCGACACACCTCCCTGAGAAAGGAACCTCAAGAGGCAGCGTCTTCCGATGGAGGCACCATTTGGCGACATTCTTGCAACAATTGCGGTACATTTCAAAGAAGTTATAGCCAATTCCACATTTGACATTTGCTGGGGATCAAGCAATGCATCTTCGAGCCAGGAAAGCAGTACATCGTTGTTAGTCGCATCTTCGCCAAGGATCACGCAGTTGAGGAATCCAACCAATGCATGTCCTTTGACAGAAAAGGCAAGACGCTGCTGCCAGGGGGAGCCGACTTTCAGGTAGTCAGCACCATCCTCTAGCAAGTGAATTTCCTCACTGATAATATTAGTGACGCGCTCGATGAGAGCAATATCGTCTTCATCGTAGCTCTTAGCAATACCGACACCAGTCATATAGTCATCTAAGAGCTGATCATCAGTCAAGTGCTGGGATCCTATCAGAGAAGCTGCGCATGACTTCACAAAGCGCATGAAGCCCTCTTGCACGAGCATAGCGCCTAATGGGCGGCCATGAGCAGCATATCGGCGGGTATATTTTCTCCAATCTCTGAAAGCGGGCTCTGCAGTGTGAGTATTGCGAAGAGTGGAGGAAGCCGTCTCAACTGCGATGATGAAGGGCTCAGACAGCATCGCACGTAGATGATCAACTATTTTTAGTTTCTCACTCGCGAGCCAGATAGAAGTGTACTGGGCCGCGGCTTCCATGAAACCGACGAGTGAAACCGCAATTGACAAAACTGCAACGGATTCATGAACCACACCATGTCCATCGGACTTGGAGTATTGGAAAGGTGTGACTGCATTGATGGCCTCCGCGCAGTTGTTCAAATACCCATGCACGGCATCAAGGGCTGTCTTCCGAATTGCCGGGTACTTCAAACCCAAGGACAAGAGTGCCAGAGTCAGATTGTGTGTGAGGGTCTCCCATGGGGATGGTTTTATACTAGGAAGGAATGGCGAGGGTCGAAACAGCTGGCTGTGGGATTCTGGAAGGTACCGGGACAGTTGTGAGGCTAATTGAGAGGCATTATCTGCATTGACCGATGCGGCCGCCTTGCATAGGGCTAGGAGGACATCTAGTTCGCGGATTCCCTGACAGATGTTAGCCTGCATCACACTACCGCGAGGGATGCCTAAGAGCAATATAGACACACCATCGGAACCCGCGATGTCGGTGCCTGATCTCTCAAGACTCCATTGAGAGCACCATCGGGCTGGCGTGGCCGAGACTGCTGCGCGAGGCGAGTGAGCTCCGTCCCATCGCGGGGGGACTCAACTGCCAACACAGCGAGCTTCTGAAAAGCAAGTTGTCTGATACCACCTGAAAGGCTTGAGTAGTCCATTAGTACAGATCCAGCAACCTCCAAGAATCAACATACCCGTCCATTGTTGAGTGAGGATCTAGGGAATGAAGAACCCTGGGGAAGGATGAGGTCAGGGGCACGTGTCGGGGACGCGAACCTAGGTCCGAGCCGAACTTGTTTACTTCGGACTATAAAAATTTACATATGTTTGATCTGACCAAATTCACAGACAAGTACAGAGCTGTGTGGATATTTATTTAGAATGTGATGCGTAGTTTCCGCAGTTTCCAAGTTTATTCCCATTGGTGTCTCGGGCGGAGAAGGCGCCAGGGAGGCTCAAACAGCTTTCTCCAGGTCTTTCTTCTTCCACCCCTGAATTGCCTGTATCGCTGAGAGCCGCATACTTGTCTTTGATTCATACTACTCTCATTCCTGTAAGGAAGGCTTCATCATTCACATTGGCGTTGCGTCACTGAACCCCCCTAGCAATCATCGCTCATTGGTCTGGGGAAGCCTCCTCGGTGTGATATCTGGCAGCGTTATGGCACCCCGTGAGAAAAGCTCACTCAAGCGGGGTCGAGTATGTTTCATATCTGCTCAGACTTGTTCATTGCTTACAGGGTTTACTATAGGCTGCCGCCGACTCGGACTCCCAAAAAAGGCCTCGACGCTCGCAGAGAATATCGAGTCAAGTGCCTGTGCAAGAGACACCGGTTGACCTGGATTACCTGCCCACTCCTCTCACCGGCCCTGATTCGACCATTGCGGATACTCGCAAGGATGTGACCGCAACACCCCCGGAAAGCCCTCACAAAGGCCGTCAACACTCTCCATCCCAGCCGGAATTATCATACGCTGTTTCTTCGCCCCCAGAGGATACCCAGGCACTTTCGCAATTCGTGTATCCCCCCAGGGCATTCGCAGATGAGGTAGAGGATGAGGACGCCGAAGGGGTCTGGGGCTACTTGCTACCACTCGACGAGAATGGCAAAGGTCCGCTCGTATTGAAAAAGCGCACTCAATGCAGAGATGACAGCAGTCCTGCCAAAGTCAAGTCTGGAAAAAAGAACGAGTGGTGCAAGAATGCCCAGTCGCCGGGCGGCTTCTTGGTCGGCCGTCACCCCGAGTGCGGTAAGTGCAAGTGACTGATTGACGAAGAGTATCAATTAATTATTACCAGATCGGGTCCTTGATATTCCCACCATCTCCAATCGGCATTTTCTGATTTTCGCCGAGAACAGAAAGGGCGATATGGTGGCCATGCTTGAGGATCTCTCCAGTAACGGAACATTTATCAACGATGCTATTGTGGGCCGGAACCAGAACCGCGAGTTGGAAGACGGCGACGAAATATCTATTCTGAACGAAGCCCGGTTTGTCTTCCGCTACCCTCGCACTCGGGAAACCCACGGTTTCCGTCAGCAGTACCGTATCCTCCAGCAGCTCGGGAAAGGCCACTTCGCTACGGTCTACCTATGTGCTGAGCGATCCACTGGGACCAAGTATGCCGTCAAGGTTTTTGAAAGACGGGCTAGTGATTCGCAAAAGACACAAGGTGAAGCTCTACAGCAAGAAATTGCGGTTTTGATGGGCGTTAACCACCCGAACTTGCTGTGCCTAAAGGACACATTTGATGACAATGACGGTGCCTATTTAGTCCTTGAACTGGCACCTGAAGGCGAATTGTTCAACCTGATTGTGACTCAGCAGAAATTGAGCGAAAACGAAGCCCGCCATGTGTTCCGTCAGCTCTTTGATGGACTAAAGTATCTGGTAAGTATATCAATTATGTGTTGTGGAAACAAGCTAATGGATTGTCATTAGCATGAACGCGGAATTGTTCATCGAGATATCAAGCCGGAGAACATCCTACTCGCGGACAAGCACTTGAGCGTGAAGCTAGGCGACTTTGGGTTGGCGAAGATCATCGGAGAGGACTCATTCACCACTACACTGTAAGTGAAGGCTTGTTCCTATATATTTGAGGCACCGTGCTAACACTCAATTCCAGCTGTGGCACACCAAGCTGTAAGCGGAGAAGAAACCCCCCTCAAAACGCTAAATCCTCGTACTCATTTTTTACAGATGTTGCTCCCGAGATTTTGCAAGACACCCGCCGTCGACGATACACCAAGGCTGTCGATGTATGGTCCCTTGGTGTTGTCCTATACATCTGCCTCTGTGGCTTCCCGCCTTTCTCCGACGAATTGAACACCTTGGAGAACCCATACACGCTCGCGCAGCAGATCAAATTGGGCAAATTCGACTATCCGTCCCCCTACTGGGACTCTGTTGGCGACCCCGCGTTGGACCTGATTGACAGGATGCTTACTGTGGATATTGAGAAGAGAATCACTGTGGACCAATGTCTAGAGCATCCTTGGATGACCGGGAAATACCCCAGTGTTACCGACAGCACCGACGGTCTGACCGGGGCCCTGAGCAACCTGGACTTTTCTAAGCGTAAAGTGAAGCGAGAAAGGACGCTGCTTAGCAGTGTCAACGATGCTCCCTTCAGTGAACACACTCGGGGCAGCGAGGCGCCGGTCAAAGTGTTCAGCCAGAACGAACCTGGCAAGCGCACTCACAACCGGCCACGTAAGGCCTCTCGGCGCGAAGCCTCGCCGAGTGGCAACCGAGACCCGAAGGATTTTATCAACATCGGAGAACGTGGCGATCCCACCTTGTACGATAATTGAGCCACAAGCCTGTGAATTTTTATGTCTTATGGGATTTGTAATTGGGATGGGGATCAAAAGGGTATGGGTTTTATGAGATTCGTTATTAACTATTAGACCCAAAGGCGCAGCAATACATGTACAACAGATCACGTTCTATGTAACTTACCCCTGTAGACCGGGAACCCCTTAACCGACGTGGCGTGATGTGCAATATAAGGCCATATTTGTCGTGTCTAGTCCCATTGAAGAGTAGAGACAAAAGAGCCCCTGGAATAAAATTAAAAACATATCTTGTAAGTGGTTAACCCAATAGGAAAAAGTAGTTAGCGTATATGTTAGTCGTACGTTCCTCTAGGGGGCGGGTCCTCTCTCGCCGAATGATAGCTGACTTATTTTCCTCTCGCCTCCTGTTCAATCTTCAACCTTGACGCAACTTCGACTTCGAGGGGTCTTCGTGTACCCGTTTCTTTTTGCTTTGCTTTGCTTTCCTTCTCTATTCTGTCTTTTTTAAAATGGGCCTCTTTACAAGTTTTCTCGAGACCTTTTGCGAGCACTGCTCGACCCAGTCAATCTACACTCTGGCTGGTGTCGGAGCACTGTCGTTCATTGCGCTCTCGGTTGTGATCAATGTGTTGAGCCAGCTGTTCTTCAAGAAATCTCATGAGCCCCCGGTCGTTTTCCACTGGTTCCCCTTTGTTGGCAGCACCATCAGTTATGGCATGGACCCCTACACCTTCTTCAATCAGGCACGCGCAAAGGTATGTTGCGAATCTTTGAGACAAACAGGCAATTTCTGACTGGGCGCTCGTGTCTAGTATGGCGATATTTTCACTTTCGTCCTTCTCGGCAAGAAGACCACCGTCTACCTAGGCACCAAGGGTAACGAATTCATCCTCAATGGCAAACTTCGTGATGTCTGCGCCGAGGAGGTCTACTCGCCTCTCACCACCCCAGTCTTCGGCACTGATGTCGTTTACGATTGCCCTAACTCCAAGCTCATGGAGCAGAAGAAAGTAAGAACGCCTACGTGCACCGTAACACGCAATTACTCACACAATGTACAGTTTGTCAAGTTCGGCCTCACCTCCGAAGCGCTCCGATCTTATGTTCCCCTGATCACCAACGAGGTCGACCAATTCGTCAAGAACTCCTCCGCTTTCCAGGACCCCAAGGGCACCTTCAACGTCTCCAAGGTCATTGCCGAGATCACCATCTACACTGCATCCCGCTCGCTACAAGGAAAGGAAGTACGCGACCGTTTTGATGCGACTTTTGCGGAAATGTACCACGACCTCGACAAGGGCTTCGCGCCCATTAACTTCATGCTGCCCTGGGCCCCGCTACCCCACAACCGCAAGCGCGACGCTGCCCAGAAGAAGCTGACCGAGACCTACATGGACATTATCCAGGCGCGCCGTGCCGCTGGTGGCAAGAAGGACTCCGAGGACATGGTCTGGAACCTGATGTCGTGCACTTACAAGAACGGTACCCCGATTCCTGATAGTGAGATCGCCCACATGATGATCGCGTTGCTCATGGCTGGCCAACACTCATCATCCTCTACTGCTGCTTGGATTGTTCTGCGCCTGGCTACCTGCCCTGAGCTCATCGAGGAGCTCTATCAAGAGCAAATCCGTGTTTTGGGTTCCGATCTGCCTGGTCTCACCCACGAAAGCCTCCAGAAGCTTGACCTGCACAACAAGGTCATCAAGGAGACTCTCCGTATTCACGCTCCCATTCACTCCATCATCCGTGCCGTCAAGAACCCCATGCCTGTCGAAGGAACCTCTTATGTCATTCCTACCACTCACAACGTCCTGTCTTCCCCCGGTGTTACTGCCCGCTCTGAGGAATTCTTCCCCGAGCCTCTGAAGTGGAACCCCCACCGTTGGGACGAGGTCGAGGCCCCCAAAGACGAAGAAGACGAAGAGAAGATCGATTATGGATATGGACTGGTCACCAAGGGTACCAATAGCCCCTATCTTCCCTTCGGTGCCGGCCGTCACCGTTGCATTGGTGAGCAGTTCGCCTATGTGCAGTTGGCCACAATCCTGGCTACTCTCGTGAGACACTTCAAGTTCTCCGTCCCCGACAAGAACGCCCCTTTCCCCGAGACAGACTACTCAGTAAGTCAACCCCTACAATTTTCAAGTCATCTTACTAACCCATCTCTAGTCTCTGTTCTCCAAGCCTCTGGGTACATCCTTCGTTCAGTACGAGAAGCGTGGAGTCAAGGCATAATCAGAGTAACGTGTCTACAACCAAAATCTTCCCGTCCGATATTGGACTATCACACTTAACGACCTACGTTGGTGCGGCAGAGAACTATCCGGTGTTCTGAGACCCGCGGCCTTCTGCTTGCATCGAAGTTTTGTTACTTCTTTACCTTGAAACGATTGCTCCATGTAAATTATCTTGCGGCTGATCCACCTATGCTTTTTAATGTTCATAGTTACTATATCATTTTAATGAGATATCAATTAGACGAAATTGTCTTGCTCGTTCGAGGTCAACATTGGATGAGAAATACATCATGATTGCAATAGTATAGTACAGGAAACGAACATCCAGGCTCAACGAGAAATATGCGAGATACACAAGGTAGAATATACACCTTTGGAAGTTTATGCCTTTCTTCTTTCATCCAGTCTCTTCTTGTTCTGGACCTCCCTGCGTCGTCGCTCACCACCATCAACCTTGTGTCCGCGCTTGTCCTCCCACATGCCTTCCTGAACCGAGATGGTAGCAGCAGTGCCATTGCTACCCTTCAAAGGTTGAAGGTATGGACCTTTAGGACTAGTCCCACGGTGAATTCTCATGTGCGCGAATTTCTTGAACTCGTAATTCTTGCTCGGCTTGAAAGTGGTGGCATCAGGTGCCACGTTGACAAGAGTTTTCACCATACCGGGTGACAATGTAGCCGAAGCTTTCACCTCCGAGACTTCACCTTCCTCTGTCAAGCCAGTTGATCCAGCAGGCACTTGGACAACACGAAGCTGTGCAACCCCATCAACCACCTCTACTAGGTCACCGCCGGGGCCGTACAGACCGTGCCTGAACTTCTCGCGTTTCCGGATGAGGTATCGGCGCTGGCGCGCGGGCTCAACGCCAGCTTCGCGGAGCTGGTTCGAGTTGTAGGTGAAAAGGTCCTCCCATGAGGGAATCTTGCTCGCTTGCTTTGACATTTCGCGGCCGATCAAGGTGAGGAAGGTCGGGACATCGGGAACGAAAGGGGTCGGAGATGGCACGGTAGGAGCGGTCTTTTTGTGGAATGGGCGAATGAATTGGTTGGTAGTGCGGACGGTCTTGAAGAAGCGCGATGACAGGCCGCTGAGCGGCGAATTGCGCATCGCCATGGCGCACACGGTAATGGTGACTTGCGGGCGGACTCCGGAAGCCCGCTGTTGCTGTTCACTAGGTCACCCCTGGAGAACAATTGGAACCGTAAAGAAACGGTGAGCAGGGGAGGGGGACCTGAGATCTCGGAAATGACAGGTATTCAGCAGTGCCGACGAATTTGACTGAGGTTACTGTTGACTGATCCGGAGAAATTTTGGCGTCGCTCAGCAGAGACCAGGATTAACTATACTCCGGGCCAGTCAACGGTGAAGGCATGACATCGTCGAACACGACTCGCCTGGAAGAGTATATCTTTTTTAAGATGATCTCTTGATAATTGACACGGCCACTCAATCTTTGTGGTCTTCTTATTTTCTTCTCATATCTTCGCCTACCATAGAGTTTCGCCAGCTTCGTGCTTCAGCATCTACCAGCGATGGCGCTCTCGCCCTTTGGCTCTCGTTCGCCTTCTATGACAGTACATTCGCCGAATACAGCCATCAGACTGAGAGCAACTGCTGCACAAAACTCTGCTACTGGTACGGTTGCTTTCGCAAAGGCTGTTCAGAATGAAGATCGAGAGCTTACTGAGCAACTGAATATCGATGTGCGAGAGAGATACGTCAAAGGTTTGTACAGCTCCAATGGACCCCAAGATCTTCAATGCTAACTTTAAGCCAGATAAGAAGCTAGGTGAAGGTACCTATGCGGTTGTATATCTCGGCCACCTCCGACACGATACCTCGTCCTTCGTTGCGATCAAGAAAATCAAAGTCAATGCGGAATACAAAGATGGACTCACCATGGACGCAATCCGCGAAGTGAAATATCTTCAGGAGTTGGCCCATCCTAATGTCATTGCACTTCACGATGTGTTCTCCTCCAAAGACCAGAACCTCAACTTGGTTCTTGAATTCCTTCCAGGTGGAGACCTGGAGATGCTCATTAAAGACACGGACATTCACTACGGTGCAGCTGATATCAAAGCGTGGATGGGAATGCTTGCTCGAGGTGTTTGGTTCTGTCATGAGAACTTTGTTCTTCACCGCGATATCAAGCCTAACAACTTGTTGATCGCGGCGGACGGAGAGGTCAAACTGGCTGATTTTGGTCTGGCTCGATCCTTTGCTGATCCGTATCTCAACATGACCCATCAAGTCATCACTCGCTGGTACCGGCCTCCTGAATTGCTCTACGGTGCTCGCCAATACTCCGGCGCAGTGGACGTGTGGTCAATGGGCATGGTCTTTGCCGAGCTCCTGCTCCGTGTTCCCTTTGTGGCCGGCAACACAGACTTGGATCAGATTTCGAAAATCTGCGAAGCGTTTGGCACGCCGACGGAAGATAACTGGCCTGGAGTTACGAAGCTTCCCAACTACATTATCACGGACAACGCGCAACAAATACCCTTGTCAGGACGCGACTTCTTTATGCGACAGTTTCCCACCGCTGGACCGGTGGGTGCGGATCTGCTGATGTCGATGTGCGTCCTCGACCCACGCAAACGCAGCACAGCGGTGCAGGTGCTTCGAAACGACTGGTGGACCATTGACCCCCGACCTACCAGCAATGAAGATCTCCCGCGGAAGTCCGGTGGAACCAAAAAGATGGGAGATGATTTGACACGGCGTGGTGGGGAACTGGACGAAGGGCTCTTCAAGAGCGCTGCCCGGCAACTGGATTTCGGCGCAATGAAATAACGAAAACATGAAAGGAAACAGCAAATAAATAGAAGGCTAATAATGGAATTATTCGTTGCCACCTCAGCCGAGACACTATGCATGGCATGTCTGCAGCCACTATTGGATGATAGCGGAGGACCTACTGTACAGGTACATGCAGTTGGAAGCGATAGTCCCAATGACAAGTGGAGAGGGACAGAGAGGATGTCAACGCTCAGATCCATTACCCACGATCATCTACCTGTCATGTTGCACTGTCCAATAGTTAGATCGAAGGTCTCTGCAGGCCCTAAAGACTGTTTGCCTCCTCGGAACGGATATTGGCACCCTTGCATGAGGGTTGGAGCTATCAGAGGAACCCTCACTTTAGCGCATTCTTATCCCACGAGAGATTGTCGATCCTCGTATTCCAGAAGGAAATGCTATTACAGTATAAGTTAAGTTGATCGTACAGCATTTGTATAGGAGATAACATGTCACGGGACATAAATGAGGATCAACGCTGACTGCCGATTAATTTCCTACGAAATTAGTAAATTAAGTGGCTTTTGATCTTCAAATCTAGCCCGTTATCGAGCCGTTTCTTGAACAGGAGTTCATGGGGGGTTTCAATTCAACCCCTTATACCTTCACAGGGAGATGTAAGTAGAGAAGAACTATATCTTCCTTGATTCTTCCCTTTTTCCCTTCTTCCCTTCTTCCCTTCTTCCCTTCACTCCTACACTCCTACACTCCTACACTCCCACTGTAACATCTGTAACTTATCTCTTCCAGTCACAATAATGGGCTGGCTCCACCTCAGAAGAAGCTCTCATTCTCCCATCCCATTCGTCCCCCTTTTCTCCTTTGTCCCGAACTTGAAACCTCCACTTGCCTGCGATGCCCCGAGCTTCTTAACTACACTGTGATGAGTTTTAGTTCCATCACCCCCCTTTTCGAGGGAGTCGAGGTACATAGGCAGGTAGAGAGGGCTATGGGAGGGAAGGAGTCAAGTAGTTATGCAATACATTTCTAGTAATTTAGAACCTGTTTACAAATCCAGGGGCCAATACTAAAAATCTGAATATCAGATCATAAGAGTCTCGCCCTCTGCGGGGGAGATTACTCGCTTTTTCTCTTTTCTCCCACCTGAGTTCTGACTTTCGCGTCTCTCTCGACGATCATTCTATCCACTTCTCGCGAACCTCTCTCTCTCTCTCTCTCCTCCCGTCGCGATTACAACGCTTGGTCGTTTGGATCTGTACGTACCCGAAACCCTCCCCGGTTCAAACCATTGAGGATATCCCGAGCTCGCAGGTCCTGTGGGTTCGTGTTTACCTTGAAAACATGGCCCATTCAACGGCCCAATCGTCGATGTCTCAGTGCGTCTGGCTAATTTTGACTATCGCAGGACACACCATCTCTCCAATCCGCCCGCATGGCCGTCGCGCTCACATATACTCGCTGAATTTCATCCAACCCACTCGACTTCAGAAATTCAGTCGGCATGGCTTCAATGTCGGCTCTACCTCAGCCATCGCGGCCAGTTACAAACCCCCCAACCGGATCATTACCTGCCCTCCCCAACCCCAAACCTAGAAGGTCTACACCCGGCTCCGAGACACCTCGGGCCGCGTCTCCCTATAACACGTCCAAGCTGCGGACGCCATCCAGCCCCAAACCGTCGCTGAAGTCTCCCCTATCAAATTCAAACTCAACTTCCAATCTCAGCGCGGCCCGGTCCGCATCCAGCGGACGCGCACCGAGCAGCCCGGACAAATCCTTGCGCCGCACAATCAGCATCGCATCATTCCCTCAACCACCAAAAGCAGGCGGCCGTCCGTCTACGGCATCTTCAGTCTCGGGCATCCAAGCCGCCACGCCCAGCTCGCGACCGGCGCGAAGCTCACGGCTGAGCACGGGAACTACTAGCAGCTACCGTAGCTCAAAAACACCGTCACTGCTCAACGGTAGTGGAGAAGGCAAATTCATCTCGAGTGCGGACACACGGGATCCAGAGGCTTCTCCCGCCCACAGCAGAAGCTCATCCGCGCAAGGATCATGCTCGACTAGCGCTACTACATTTGAGGATGCAGACGATACGGCAAGCAAATCGACTACCAAGCAAAAAGAGATCAAGGGCAATGTGATTGTGAGTGTACGTGTGCGCCCCGACAATAACAGCGGAGGCGAAACGCCGCGGAATCATGGCGAATGGTCGGTTGATGGCCGGCAAAGCCTCATCTCATATCGAGGAAAGGAAGGAGGCGATTATTACTATGGTGAGCATTATCGAACCGGAAACCCAATATTGCGACTGATGAGTTTGAACAGACAACGTATTCAATCCCATGGAGAACAACGCCAAGGTGTACGATTCAGCAGCCAAGCGACTTGTCAGGCGTGTAATGGAAGGCTACCACGGAACGGTCTTCGCATATGGTATGACCGGGACCGGAAAGACCTTTTCCATGCAAGGAACAGCGACGTCCCCCGGTGTGATTCCACTGGCCATCACCGACATTTTCTCTTTTATCAGAGAAACCCCCCATCGAGAGTTCCTGCTGCGGGTCAGCTACCTGGAAATCTACAACGAGAAGATCAACGATCTCCTATCTGCTTCGTCTGCCAATGGACCTGCAGCACCTCAGGAAGAGATCAAATTGAGAGAGGATAGCAAGCGAGGAGTGTATGCCACGCCGCTCAAGGAAGAGATCGTGCAGAGCCCGACACAACTTCTTCGCGTAATTGCAAGAGGTGACCACGCGCGACGCACCAGCAGCACGCAGTTCAATGCACGAAGTTCCCGAAGTCACGCGGTTGTCCAAATCGTCGTTGAGAGCCGAGAGCGTGTGCCCTCAGGCAATTCCCAAGACAAGAGATCTGGGATTGCCCCCGGAGGTGTACGGGTGTCAACCCTGAGCCTGATTGATCTGGCTGGATCCGAGCGCGCAGCCGATGACAAGGAGCGTCGCACGGAGGGTGCGCACATCAACAAGAGTCTTCTCACTCTGGGTACCATTATCTCCCGGCTCTCCGAAAACAAGGACAAGCAAGGCAACCCCATGGATCGCGATGGGAGGCATTTGCCCTACCGTGACAGCAAGTTGACCAGGCTGCTACAGCCAGCTTTGTCTGGTGGTTCTCTTGTCAGTATCCTGTGCACGATCCAACTTACTAGCTCTGTCAATGCGAACACTGGTGAGACCCTAAACACCATGAAATTTGCTGCGCGAGCCAAGAACAACATTGTCAGCCATGCCAAAAAGGCAGAGGAGGCATACGGCGGTGGCGGCGGGGACTCTGGAAGCCGAGTCTTGCTTGAGCGGTACCGCATGGAGATCCAAGCTCTGCGCGGTCAGCTTGACACTCAGGCCAAGTTTCAGGCTGAAAAGGAACTCAAATGGGATGAACAGCAGTATGAAAAAGAGGCGCAGGCCCGCCACGAGGAGCAAGTGTTGGAAATGCAGTTGGCCCGAACAGCGCTGAAAGAGCGAATCGAGCATCTTAACCGTCTAATTTTGAGCTCCAAGTCAACAGGAGTTAACAACCACAACAGTCTGTCTACATTTGGTCGGCTTTCCCGCATGTCTTCGACGGATTCTGGTGTTCGCTCTCTACGTTCGTCCGCCAGTCAATCGACCCTGAGTGCTGTCCATTCATCGATACGCCCCATCTCATTCATGTCCGTTAATAGCAACGACCCCTCGGCATTGCATTACCCCGGGGGATCATTTGGCCCCGAGGATGAAGAGGACCTTGGTGAATTTGGCGATGGCAAAGCCAGCCTGCAGCGGCAGGTAACTGCGTTGCAGGCCGACCTTAGTGATAAAAACCGATACATCTCAACCCTGGAACGCCGACTTCTCCAAGCTCGTCGATCCAGTCACACCCGCATGTCAGTGGGTGTCAAGCCTGCGAATGCCACCATTGCCGAACAACCGGATATGATGGCCTTGGTTCGGGAGAAGGACATGGAGATCAACGAACTCCGCCTCCAGCTCGACGACAAGGATCGCATGCTCGCTGCACTTCGCTCTGCAACGCGTCATCGCGACCTGGCTGCCGTCACCAATGAGTCCCAGTCACCCGAGTTGAAAAACAAGGGTGACTCTGTGGGCGAGATAGACGGTCCGATCAGGACCAGTAGTCTTCCCACTGACAAGCCCGAAAGCCCAAACAAGCGGGCCTTTTCTGGCTCTAGCAGAGCCAGCAGAGTCAATGACCAGACGGATGGTGGCAAAAACATGGATGAAGTCTCGCGATTACTGGACGAAATGATCCAGGGTCGAATGGACGGTGGACATGCGAATGACCGTTCTTCCATGAACGTCAAGAGTGTCACCAGTGAGAGTCAACGTGAGAGCCGACGTGAATCTTCATCAGCTGAAGTGCCGGGATTGAACCCTACTGCGCCGTCGTGGGATCCAAGCCTCAGCTCGCCGTTCCGAGGATGATGATGAATCTTTTTTATTCTTGTGCTTTTGAAGCATTTTAAATTTTCTGATCTGATACCCAATTCATAGGTTTACTATTCTTGCGTGTGTATTTAATCTGAACTACTTGAACATGTACGATTTGCTGTTAACCTAGTGAGTTCCTTAATCTGCTATATATGTATTGTAAAACAGTAGACTGAACAGACATGGTTCAATCCCTCACGAGCCAATCTCCAGCTCGCGCTCCCGTTCCTTAGCATAAACATCCTTGTACTGATCCCACAACCGCATCAATTCCTGTACATATCTCGAATGCAACTCATCAATATACTGATCGTCAATCTTATCCCGATTCTGCTGCTGCATAACAGAAATCGGCCGCCCAACAACAATATTAAGCGGATGGCGATAAGGCATCAAACCCACATCATAGTTGAACACACCACGGGCATGGAACAGTGGAATAGTAAAGCCCATAGTCCGCTTAACAAACATCTGAAGCTTATGAATAAGCGGATGCTCATCAGAATGAATCTGCTCATAGATATCATTCTCCCCGAAAGACAAAACAGGAACGAGATCCGCCCCAGTCCGGATAGCAAGCTTGATAAACCCCTTCCGCCGTTTCAACACAAGCCGTAGCGAGTGAGGCTGCGCATTGAGTGATTCCCGTGCCCCACCGACGACAATAGTAATTGCCCTCCCCATTCCCTCTCCATCCGAACCACCCTTCGTAAGAATATTCTCGCAGGATTCCCGCGACACACTCGCTATCCCCAAGCCAAGTGCATACTCACGATAAAACGGAATCCGGAAATTAGCATCAAGCGTCAACAACGAATTCGTAATTCCCGGGAACAACTTCGTAAATCCCAATGCCTCAGTTCCAAACGCCGCGAATGCGCCATGTGAGAGAATCCCGTGCGGGTGATATCCGAAAATATACTTCTTTGTCGGGGGCAGTTCCTCTTCGCGGTGGAGACGGGCGGGGAAGTAGGAAGCGTAGAGTTTGAAGATTGGGAGTGAGCGCAGGAATTGGCTGCGGCCTTTTAGCTCGCCGGATGTTGCTGCTGTTGAGAAGAGCGAGATGTAGACTAAGTAGGGGACTAGGAGGGGCCAGAAGATTGGGATGGCGCAGGTGAAAAAGAAGATCGTTAGGAAGATGGGGATTGTTAATGTGTGGCAGAGGACGAGGAAGGTTTGGAGACGGCGTTTTAGGCTTATGTTTAGGGGTGCCCAGGTGATGCTTTGGGGTGTTAGTTTTGAGTATTGTTGTATGTGTCGTGGTTGAGTATGGCTTACCCTTTTCTTCTGTGGGTGCGCTTGGGCTGGGACTGTGAGTTGGATGACGCGCTGCTCCTGTGAGATTGGGTTTCTCCGTTCATGTTTGTGGTGTGAGGGAGACGAGTCTCCGTTCTGCGGAAGTGCTGCACAGTTCCCTGGCGCGGGCCGGGTGCTTTCGGTCAAGTCCTGATGCTGAGCTAGAGAGTGCGGAGATGATCAAAGCTTGAGGCAAGATCACAGAGATCAATGTACAGGGAATGTTCAAACTTGTTGCCCCCAATGTCGACTCACTAGGGGCAAGGTAAGTTGTGAATCGAAGTGAGATATGACGTTGTGGTGGTCCGTCAACGTCTCTGGGCTTACGTAATCTCTGCCCTAGGTCAACTTTCTTTTCTGTTGAAAGTTCTCTTCTCTTCTCGATATTGACTATTCAAGGTTAATTGCACATCGCGGGCCTAATTACGGAATGAAACAATCTTCCCCCAAGTATCAGCAGTCCCCCAAATCCCAGAACGCAAACACTCCAACTGCACAATCTGGCTATGATCCACAAACAGATTCACATCAATACCAAACTCCCGAATATACCAGTTGAACACCTTAGGATCGGCAGCTTCAAACATGACCCGCTCAGAAGGAAGCTCCTTCATAATCCGAGACACAACATCAGTCCGCCAGGAGGTAACATTCTCCGTAATTCCCTCCGACTCGATCATCAACCGCTTCACACCGGCATCGAGGAACCTATGGCCCAAGTTAACCAGCTTTCCGGGGTCTGAGGTACCGATTGCTTCAAGTCCTGAGGCAGGTGTGTCCCCGCCAGCACCAAACTGAATACCCAGCTCGGGCTTTGCTTCCAGTTTGTATGAGTGGACTTTATCGACGAGGCGGAGCCAGTCATCTTCTGGGATTGAGAGGAAGCCGGAGGATAGTTCGATTACGTCGAGGCTACGTATGGTCAGCTCTCTGTTGAAGTCTGGGATTTGAAGATGCACGTACCCGAGATCCTTGCATTTTGTCAAATACCGGTCGAATACGGTGTTCGGGTCAGGGTGCGTAAGGAGATGTTCGGCCCATCCGCCCTGAGGTCCACGTGGTGTTAGGAATGCTCAAGATGTGCTGATTTCGGGGCAATCTTACCGTCGAGACATATACGCCGTGTTCGTGGGCCAGATCGATCAGTTCGCGCAGGGGCTTTTCCTCAAAGAGAGAGAATGAACCTATGGTTTTGTCTCAGTTCCTGCTGACAAGTCTCAGAGACAGTTCAAGACTAGCACTTACCTCCCGCAAACTTGAGACCATCTACATGGTTGCCCATCCTATAAGCTGCTGTCAGTACTGTCGCGTAGGCTAGGTATCGTGGGTAATTACGTTTCGAGCACGTCTGCCAGGTATCTTTTGCCCATAACCTAGTCTAGGTTAGCTTGGAAACATACAGAGCATCATCATATGCTTAGTGAGAGGAGTATACTCCACTTACTGAATAGTATGGACCTCGAATCTCAGTCACGCCCTTGGTTCTAGGCTTGACAGGTCTAGGGTTCGACCTCGCAAACCCAAAGCCATTCTCCTTATCCTGCAACAGCGTGGCTCCTTGATATGCACTCGGTGTGGTTGAAAATCCTCTGGATCGTGCGGCCGGGGCAACCTTGGGGATCTGGGACGCGGGGTTCAAGACACCCTTATAGGCAGATGTAATTGTGGCCTTTGCGAGAAACATTATGGATGATGGACTATTCAAATGATGACGACGATGATGATAGATGGACTAGGTAGATGGTAGATGGAACAGCTCTGGACTGTACGTGTAGACTTCAAAGCTGCTTTGTCTAGGGTTTATATATTTCGAACAAAATATCAAATTATCACATTCATTCTCTGCGAAGAACCAACATTCCGGACGGCTGGTGGTCATGGTGGTGTGAGGGTTGACGTCAAGTATACATCACCCAGTACTAGGTATACGCTCTTCATTGGAGGAGAGACGGTCGGTCCAACAGGAAACCAAACATAGCTCAAGGGAGTAAGAAAGTACAAGTCAGAAGTGTGGAAGCAATGAAGAGACATATTTATATACTGAGATGGGGATGGCCACGATGGCAGTCTGGCATAGCAGACGGGTCGATATACTCCCCTGATCGGTAGGGGTTGTAGAGAGTGGCTTCTTATAGCGTAGACCGCTTAACCTGATACTGTGTCATGAAGTCAAGAATCCGAAGAGAAAGTAGTCATATTGTGGTGCATGAATTGATTCATTTTTTGCGAAGTAAACTGAGCTGAATATGGTGCTAGGCATTCTGCCACCTGAGACCGCTAATGTGCTACTGTTATAGGTTTCACCACTACAAAATATATACAGACCCTTATATACTTCAATGGCGGAAAAAATACAAGCTTTTTCATCTCACCACTCGAAATCCGCCCAATGCAAACGAATACGAGATAAGCCTACTTCTAAGTTAATTCGTCCAACAATAGCGCATTGGGAGCCGGATCTTACAGTTGTCAGGCCGCCAAGCGCGGAGTTGCAAATGACGAAACATCCGAATCGGCGATTCAACGATCCGAGCGCCGATTCCGCTGAGTCAGGGCGATCCGGTTCGATCCCGAGGTTCTTGGCGTTTACATACAATTATTCCACTATGCCCACTATTCTACCTGTGGATGATTTGATCATCCGGATGATCTTATGCCATTTCCACTCGACCCTTGAGACATTCGGACTTCGGAGATTTGAGACTCGCCGTGCATAAAACCGGACTTAACATCTCCTGTCTAGAGTAGGACAAACCCAACGCCAAGCCGATGGGAGCACATCTGCCTGACCGGTGTACATGTATCATACAAGACTTTTCAGGGTCAATGGCCTTTGATTCGGACTGACATAGGGATTCCGTGTACACCTGGGCAGGTATCACCAGGGTTATACGCTATACTACGAATACGAAAACGAGGCACGCGACACTTATACATGGATTATTGTGCAGACGCCAATGATTCAGCTCCACTGCCAAGTACAGGGCCAGCCTTGTGGACCTATTATACATGTATTACGGAGTAGACGGAAGCAAAACTAGTATTTTCAACAGGGATTCTGGTGACTTCACCCCTGGCTCCTGCCCAGTATGGGTTCTCTCTTCTTATCCTACCACCCAGGGCTTCCCATTCCTTATTCTCCGTATCGAGTACTGATATATCCTTTATCATGGGTGTTGGAGCGGTCCTCGAACCGCTAGTGGTCATTATCCTACTGTTTGGAGGCACATGGATCAACCGTACAAACGCTCACCGTCATTTTGCTCGCCGGAAATCCGCAGACTTGGTGCGAGCAGCCTCACCTGATTCCCTCGAGTCCGGATACTCAAGTCCAACAACAAAGGATGAACTTCTCACCCCGCGTTCCCGTTCACCCTTGCATCAAATCCCCGATGGATGGCACAAGCGACAGGTGGGAATGTTGGGGTTGACCTTAGAGGTGTCATCGCCAAATACTGCTATTTTCCAAGATCGGTTGCTCAGTCGTCTGCTACGGAAGCTTCCTTTCTTGGTAGAATGCTGGTACTGGGCCTTGGTATACTGGGTAAGTTTGTTCTGCGTCCGTGCCTAAGGGCTACCCGATCTATATCCTATGATCTTGTGCCTTCATACAAAGAATAAGAAGCTCACAACCCGTACAGACATACCAGCTTGGCAGAGCCTTTACCGCCGTGACCCTCAAGGACGATACCGTCGATGTTGCGAGGCGACATGCCCTACAACTCGTCAAGATTGAGCATCGTCTAGGTATATTTTGGGAAACTGTCATCCAAAGGAACTTCTTGCTCCATCCCCGCGCGATGACTTGGATCAATTGGATATATTCGTTCATTCATATCCCCGGTACCATCGCCTTCCTCGTCTGGCTCTATTACTTCACCACCACGCGGAATCGGGTCGACGAGACTCAGGCAGGAAAGCCCAGAGGCGCTGTGAGCGGGTCACCCGCGGGCCCTCTTCTATACCAAGCGCGTCGACGGACCCTGGCTGTGTGCAACCTGCTCGCCTTTGTGGTGTTCACTCTGTGGCCTTGCATGCCGCCCCGGTTACTAAGTGACACCAACATCGGTGGGCAGGAGGGTGAGCTGGCTCGCAGTTATGGCTTTGTTGATACTGTGCATGGTACCAATGGAGCGGGCAGTGTGTGGACAGAAAACCGTTTTTGTAATCAATATGGTAGGTCGTTTCCCGACACTTGATGGATTCATGGCTAACCATCATCAGCCGCCATGCCATCCTTGCACTTTGGTTACTCTCTCATGATCGGTCTCACAATCATGACAATCCCTCTGCCGCAGCAACGACGAACAGTACTGCGGACTCGCCTGACCCGAGTAAGGCTGACCCTTCCATCCTGGCGCCGCCTGATGTGCCTTATTCTCGGGTTTTCCTATCCGTTCATCATCCTGGTAGCCATTGTTGCCACGGCCAACCATTTCATCCTGGATGCAGTGGCAGGAGCCTTGGTCTGCGCACTGGGATGGCGGTTCAATGGGATGCTGCTTAATTTGCTGCCGCTGGAAGACTACTTTCTGTGGCTTGTCCGTATCCACAAACCGGAGCCATCGCTTGTCACTGTCATCCCTGAAAGCTTGGATAGTCGGTCTTCTAATGAGGGGCTATGGAGTCATGCTGTCATCTCATGAATGGCCGTCGGAAGGCATTGCATTATTGGTCTGACGTCTGTTGGATCAGCGTCCCTGTTTAGAATGTGATACCCTGTATGAAACCGCCAGGGTGTTGGTAATTTGTGTATATGACTTTGAATTATTGTTACTACCTGGACTTTGTCGATAACAACTTGGGTGTGTTATGATACCACTCCAGCTTCTACCTAGAATCAAGTTTTATTCTTATTCAATTGGCTAATAATTCTTTGTTTGAAGTACTGGGACATGCGCGTCTTTAAGAGGACCCTTGGGATTGCTTGTATTGCCCATATGTGCATTTCTTTGTCTATTATCCTCCACATCAATATGCTAAATATCTATATGATGAATTGTAGGCAGAATATAGCCACCCAGAGAAACATGATCGGGGACTTTCACCAGCTAAGAATAGGGCCAGTTATGTACATATCGAAGAAACCCAAAGAACGAACTGCAAATTGTAGCATCTGGCGCTCACGCGCTCAACAGAACCTGATGAAGATTTCTAACCACCCGCCATCCAATTGTCTTGACAACCTCATCTTTTTTTTTTTTTACCTTCCAACTTCCCGGGCGGTCTAAGCCATATGTCCATGATGGATAACATGCATTGCAATCCAATCCATTCGCCAATGAGTCCGGTAAGTTTCGCGGCCATGGGAATTTCATATGTTCCCGTTCAGATCTATTATCGATGGTCTAACACATTTTATAGTGCTTGGCTTTATGTCGATTCATACCCAGACACGAAATATACCATACCATCTCACAACCTGAAGGATTTTAAGGCGTGAAGGCTATACGGCAGAATGGAAGGTTCTCATTCTTTTTCAGTTGGCACTAAACTTGCGTTGGGCCATTGATATGTGGGAATATAGCGTTCACTTTCTATATATCCTCACTTGTTTCAGGAGATAATTGCTAATTCATGTGGATGATTGAAAGTGATTTGAAACCTCCGAAGAGTTGAGAACCCGAAGAGGTGGCAGTCAGTATGCGGTAATTCGATGCGCTCGAAGCTTTGACATGGACATGGACATGGACATTGACGTCAATGCATTGTGATACCAGCACTCGCAAGATAAAACTTCGACATTTATGCGCATTGGAGCGAGATATATCGCTGGCACCAGACTGACGACCCAAGACTGGGAAGGACAAACTGGTATACTCCGGGATAACTTACTTCAGGGCCAAGATACATCTAGCTCTCAAGCTTGCACGTGCCTGCATCTCAAGTGCCCAACCCAGTCACTTGACTCTTTGGACTCTCCAATTTCGTCCAAGGCTTTTGTTGGAGCTTGAGAATCACTGCGTGAATCGAGCTTAGGCGAATTCAGAAGGGAATCGAACCTTCACAATCCACCAAGCTTTTAGAAGCTATTTTTGAAAGCCATTTTCAAGGTCTGTGAACGTGGAAGACACAAGAAGACCAAAAGCTGAAACGACGTTGATTGTGGCGTCATCGAGGTTGCCGTTCCCAACGCGTCTTGGAGTTCCCGCGCCTTTCGCGACTCTTTCTTCTCCACATCTCTCTGCAACCTCCCCTGGAAGCTGCTCCCCCCTCCACCAACTTTCACCAATCGCCTCCCCAGTTCTACGTATTGCTTTTACTAGCAACCATGGCTGAGGATACCCCTGTCCCTGCGCCTGTCGAGGCTGGCGAAACCGCGCGCGCCGAGAAGCCCACCGAGAAGAAGTCGGAGACTGAGACTGTCGACGACAAGCCTGCCGGTAAGCACGACCCCATTGATATAGCTCAATATCCCTATGTCCCCATTCCTCACAGCTGGCCCGCGACCGGGGGCCTCCAATCTCTGTGCGACCAAAAACCGCTAACTCATTGTTTCTTCCCCCAGAGAGCGCAGTTGCGACCGGCAACAAGAAGGACACCGAAGCTGGGGCCGATAAGTCTGCTACTGCTGATGAGCCTTCCGATCCCAAGGCTGATGGCGACGATGCCGCCGCTGCTCCTGCTGATGCTGAGGCCGCTGCGCCCGCCGAGGCCAACGGAACCCCTGCTTCCGCAAAGAAGTCCTCCAAGAACCGCCGCGCTTCCGGAGGTGCCAACCAGTCGAAGCTGAGCCGCAAGAAGTCTGTGACTCGCATTACCCACCTGGATGCTAAGCCTGGTCAATACTACCTTGCGCGCCTTCGCAGCTATGCGCCCTGGCCCTCCATCATCTGCGATGATGAGATCCTTCCCGAGAGCCTGCTCGAGAACCGTCCTGTTACTGCCATGCAGAAGGATGGGTCTTACAAGGGCGAGTACGCCGACGGTGGCCGTCGCACCCATGAGCGGACTTTCCCCGTAATGTTCTTCGAGACCAATGAATTGTAAGTTGGCACCCGCTCATGCTATAACACCAACGCGAATTTCTTACTGACTACTCGCGACAGCGCTTGGGTCCCGAACACTGCGCTTACTCCCCTCGAACCTTCCGAGTGCAAGGAAATCTCCGAGAAGAACAAGACCAAGCAATTGATCAGCGCTTACAAGGTTGCCTCCGAAGGTCATGACCTTGCGTACTTTAAGAAGCTGTTGAACGACCACCAGGCCGCCATCGACCAAGAGGAGGCTGAAATTGAGGCCGAGAAGGCCGAGAAGGCAGCTGCCAAGGCCGCAAAGGACTCTAAGAAGGGCAAGCGCAAGAGCAAGGGAGCCGAAACTGATGTTGAAATGGAGGACGCGGATGACTCTAAAAAATCCAAGGCGTCGAAGAAGCGCAAGAACACCGAGACTGATGCTGAGGCAGACAAGGTAGGCGTTGCCGGATCCCCTTTTCTGTTGCCTTTGCTAATCTGCCGTTTGTGCATACAGCCAGCCAAGACTCCCAAGACCAACACCAAGCTGAAGTTGACTACCCCCAAGGCCCCCGAGGAGAAGAAAACCCCTGCAAGCAAGACCAAGAAAGCCCCAACCAAGAAGGGCAAGGCCGCTCCCGCCCCCAGCGACGACGAGGATGCCAGTGCCGGTGCTAAGGAATCCCCCAAGCCTGTGGACCCCGAGGAATT
>ERZ1673737.1309-NODE-1309-length-24816-cov-4.504947_pt1 | contig 24816 bp, 12 predicted proteins | sample MGYA00580211_ERZ1673737 | MGnify/ENA primary metagenome ERZ1673737 (study PRJEB41218, sample SAMN15661789) | gut metagenome | host: Homo sapiens | place: Canada: London | collected 2015-08-20/2019-03-30 | study: EMG produced TPA metagenomics assembly of... | reverse complement strand
CTCCGTACCAGTTAACCCCTGCATCCAATTTCTTCGGATCGTTTATGTTTTATGGCTTGTTCCTGATTATGCATGTTACAGGGGTTGATGCAGCCGTGGAGGCCAAGGGGCGCAGAGTAGGTTATTGGTTGGTGGCTTAATGTAAGTTACTTAATGTACTTAAGTAAGATTAGGGTTACATATGTACCTAGGTAGTTCTGTCGTTGTATGTAAGAGGTGGGATGTTTAGTGTTGAAGATATCAAAGTAGTATGATAGTATCATTGGTAGCCACCAGGGTGACCAATTGACGGGACAGATCAGATATGAGGAGCAAACACAGAAGAATGAAAGCAAAAATAAGGGTAGACACTCTCGAGGGTCGAGGTACACAATCGCGTAGGGCAATGTTCACTTTATATACAACCCGCTCAACGAGTGAGTGTCGAAGAGAAGGAGATGGAAGGAGGCATGACAGGAAAAGTGGCGGAGAAAATGTAAAGTAGAGAAGATAATTCAGACAGTTCACAATCGCAGCCAAAGTCAAGTCAAGTCAAGTCAACGTCGAAGCCAGACCAAACTGCAAACAAAGCTCCGAAACACTCCATAAGAAAAGGAAATCACAATTTTCAGGCATAATATCGTAATCGTTGTTCGTTGCTTAATCGCCAATTGCTTAGCCATACATCGACTCATCGGCTGTGCCAGACATGCCGAGATCGACCTTGGTGCCGAGAACACTGCTCAGGCAATCAATCAACTCAAAATCCTCGACAACTGCGCCGAAGCCGTAGCAGCGGACTTTAGTGTTGAGGGTATCTATGATGATCTTGACGTCTTCGCGGCGGAGGGTAGTGTACAACTCGTGGTTCTTAAGGCATTGCAGGGCCATAATGGGTGTAATTTGGCCATCGGTGACGAGCTGGCGACTGAGGTTGAGGAGAGTGCTTAGGTTTGCGTGCGGGAGTTCGGGGGCTTTGTGAGGGTATGGTTGTTCGTGGGTTGTTTTGGCGATGTAGCTCGGTGGTGGGCATGTTGCCATCAGAGCATGGCCTGAAAACGGCATATCCTCGTCATCGGCTTCTGTGACTGAACGGCGGCAGAGGTAGTCCGTGTGTTCGCGGCAAGGGCCTTCCAGGCTGTGGGTAGGGTGGTTAGTTTCTTTGTTTGTCAGGCTGGGCTGGAGGACTTACGTTAGGATAAAGTCAACCTGTAGTTGCGGGTCACTTTCGAAGACACCGCTTATACGAGGCATGGGCTGCACGGAATCGACTGGTGCGCATGACGACCGATCCATGCCCATGGGTTGCGCGCCTGGGCTGGTCTGATATACTTGCTGTTGAGGCGCATACCCGATTGGAGGCGACACCTCGGAGTGGGAGTGATCGGCGGTATTGTGAAGCGGGCTCATGCCAGAGGATGATATCGTGGTGGCAGGCGTCGTGTTGTGGTTGCTGACCGAGTGAGTGAAGCCTGCAATCTGCGATGCGGATGCAGTGCTGCTGCCACCAACAGGACTAGATTGGTAGCCGACCATCGGGGGCCGCTCCGCTCGACGGCGCTCCAGATCGGCTTCGTATTGGATTCCATGTGCTGCTAAGATCTCTCGCAAGATTTCGTTCTCGTCCCGGATTGCATGAATGATCTCTCGTTGCTGCTGGGCATTCGCATTGGCCTCGGCGATCTCGGTGGTGTATGCCTCCTTTAACCGCAACACTTCCGTCTCCAAATTCCGCATGTATTGCTCCTTTCGTTCGCGATGCGTCCTAGGGCAATCAGTCCTGGTCTGTGGAATGGAAATCCGGGGTATGTACCTCTGAGCCTGGCGGTTCAGCTCCTGTCGCCTGGTCAATGCAGGCTTGCTATCCGGCTTGGGTCCACGGCGTTTGGGCATTTGGCCATCTAGAAAGGTTGAGCGGGGTCCGGTTGTGCGAGACAGATGGAGATCAATCACCTCGGGTTGTTTTCTTGGGAGCTTGCTGCTGTCCTCCTCCTCCACCGAACATCTTGAACAACTCCGTACCGAAACCTTTAGATGATGGGGTGGACGGTTCCTCTGCGATCAGCTGCACCGTACACTCCGGGGCCAAGGGCCTAGCCGGAGATGCAACGGCGCATAAAAGTCAGCGTCAAGGTCACAAATCGAGGGGAATTAAATGGATTGGGTGGCTGTTGATAAGGCCCGGGCCAGCGGTCGGGAAAGCCACCATCCAATCTGGATAGCTTGGGTGGCGAGACTCGGGGAACCCCGTTGAGCTTGACTCCGGGGTTCCGAGCTCCGCCAGAGTCACCAGCCAGCGCGATAATCGAGGAATCGGGGGCAATCGCGACTGTCTGCTCGATCCGCTGAGATCGAGGAGAGCTGTGACCAAGCGTTCCCCGATCGCAAAACACGGGCCATTTCATCGAGAAAAATCAGGCCACGCCAACTGAAAAGCGCTTGGAGACCATACGGAAAGCAGATTGGAGACGAGATTGACCAGCAGATCGAATAGCAGAGATGGGCTCACCAAACAGACACCAGGGCATGGAAAATTGCACTTACCATACTGTATGGAGTGGTCCATCGGGTAGACCCCACCGGCCATGATGAAGGGATAGGCAAGGAGAATGTGTCAGTGAGAATAGAGCGGATGTTGAGTATGAAGGGGAAGAGTTGAGAGAGGTGAAGAAGAGAAGTGGGAAGTGGATGTGATAAGTACGGAGGACAATCGTATAGGTAGATGGATTTTCACTTATTTTACAGTACAAACGAATTATGCAAAGGCGTTTCGATCTATCTCCACAAGTGGTACCCTCCCACTACAGACTAAATTCTACTTACAGAACTAATAACCCCCAATTGCCAGTCTTAAAAGGCGTTGGGGGCTGGCAGTTACCCGGATGGTACCTCACTCTACCGTCTGCTCCCAGCGACCGAGGAAGTACCTGGGAAGTACCCGGTTCAACCTTGTGATGAGTCCAAAGGCTCCTCCAATCACCCTACTACATCTCCCAATGGTTCTGGGGAAACGGAGCATTTGGAACTCTGACAAATACTTCTGCCAACTTGCAGAGACCGACAGGGACTGATCGCCTCTAGTCCTCCATATGTCCGATGGATGAAATTCTCGTTCATGTCACGGCCCCCAGTTCCGTGCGAGACGACGCACGCTACCGGGCCCAAGTGGCCGCCATCCTGAGCTTCCAATGTGCCTCGCGCCACCCAATCTCAGGCCCGGAGGCAGATATCAGGGATCATCACTCGCATCAAGTATCCGCCTCGGATCTCCTCCCTAAGTCCCCTAAGTCAACTTCCCAACACGAGGCCTCCCCGATATTGCGGGAGGCGTCCCGGCCCGCATGGGAGATATTCCCAGATCGTCACTCGGTCCCTGAAGGTGAGCGTGACAATGATCTACAAAACCCGGGCGATCATCACATCCCTGGTCGAGACTTCGACTCGCTCGAGAGTCTCATCAGCGTGATTCCAGATTCTCAGCCCGAGATCGTCGCTCCAGATCCAGAACCCGATGAACTATTAGGCTCGGGCCCGGCTTTTGCAGAAATATTGTCTCCGCTGCAGGCTTACCCACTCTCCAAAAGGCGTTGCATACAGCCACAGACTCAGACACAGACACAGACCCTTCCTGTACAGGACCATGTTGCGCAAGTCTATGTCTCTCCTGCAGCTGAATCTGATATCACACGTCGGGATTCGCACTCTGCAACGGATCCGCCCGCCGATATCGATATCCACCCTGTGCAACATGTACATGTCGCCACAGGAGATGCTCTCAATCCCATTCCTATATCGAGTTCGATTGAGGAGTCGACTTGCGACGAGAGCAATGACTCCCCTATACCGACTCCTGTTATGCCACATCCAAACCCCCTGACTCTCACATCCACTGCCACTACTACTACCACTGCCACTACCACTACTCCTTCCACTACCACTCTCCCTCTCCATCATCCTCCCACCGTCAACCTCACAACCCTCCCTCTTGAAATCCACGCCCCCCAACCTCCAATCTCAACAGCCCCCTTCACAACACATATAACACCAACCCTATGCATGCTCACGGACCGTCTCAGGCCAGAGCGTACTTATAAACCAACCCATCAAACAAGGGATCTGAATCCTCTGGAACGCGGGCATTGGTTTATACAGTTCAACATTGAGTCACCCCAAACCCAACACCCAAGCACAACCTCAAAAGAACAAGAACGAGAACGAGAACGAGAACCAGAAAAGCAAAAAGAAAAAGAAGAAACCTGGCCCTTCCCCTCCTTCCACACATTCTGGACCTTCCTCACAGACTTCATCTCAAAAGATGGTCGAGCAGGCTGGGGCGTATGGTGTATACTAGAACGATCTCCTCCGGCGAGTGAAGGTGAATCGACAATTCCACCAAACTCGGGCATGACAGAGTCTATAGATGTCTCCGTCCCTGTTTCACTCAAGGTATATGCATGGGGCGAAGTCGCCATGCATATTTACCTGCTTCTGTTTCTTGCTAGTGAGCGAAGGATTCGGGGGATGGGGGTTCAGTGGAGGGATGCTGGGGAGGATGTTGTTATTCAGATGCCTTAGGTTATGAGTATCCGGTGTCATGTACTATTATAATGAATTTTAGCTTGGGTTAGCATCTTGGAAAGAGGTTGCTAGATGGGGCTTGTATAAATTATACCCACTATTTCTATGACTGCACGCACCGAATGTTGGAAAGGATTTGTGATATCTGGATCTTCAATTTTTGATTTTGAAAATAGGGATATTGTACATGCTAAAGATAAAGAAGACAAGAAAAGCCCGACGGGGAAGAAGTGATAAACAACAAAAAGGAAATGGTAAAAGCAAACCTCACAGATGGAGGAAGCCGTGGAAATCAGTAAATAAGCAAGTCGGGGCCATCACCCTCCAGCCATCCTGCCTATGCGCCGTATCGCCAGTTGAAGGATTGAAAAAGAGAACTAAAGGAGAAAAAGGAGAGGGTAAACAAAACAAGAGAATGGATAAGATCTGGAGTGGTAGATGTCAAGATTGATCTAGTAGTTCAACTCGCCGCTGCCGGAGGCGTCGACTGCGTCGAGATCCTCATAGCTCTTCAAGCTGCGGCCTTGGACGGCTTCACGGGGTGGCATGGGTCCGCCGTTCGAGCCCATCGAGTCCGGGAAAGGATTTGGCGGGACCATGTTGGCGGCGGGGTGGCCGGCTGGGACTATGGCCGGGCGACCACCGTACATGCCGGACATGCCGCGGGGAGGGCTCAACCTGCCGTTGCCGTTGAATCGGCGACGGTCGTAGGGACCGGCACGGTTGTGACGGTGTTGGCCACGGCGCATAACGCCGGGTTGGTGCAGACCGTGGCTGTCATGGCCCATTGCATTGGTGTTCCAGCCAGCACCCATCATAGGCATGCTACCTGCGGGGAAGTTGGCCATGCTGTTGTTGGACATGTAAGGCATGCCGGAAAGGCTGAAGCCACGAGGTGTACCGGCCTGGTTGTGGCCAGGAAGGGGGAAATGACCGTTGCTGTTGGCGTCGGATCGAGATGGGGCAATGCGTGATGGGTCCAGGACGTAAGCGTTTACAAGTGCAAGCTGATATCAGGTTAGTATGAAGGATGTCATGGACATGCTGTGAATACTTACATCGTTTTTGATACCTTCGAACCATTCGGTGTGACGCTTCTCAATATGCTTGCGCCAAAATTCCTGGGCTTTGAAAAGCTTAGTGCACTCGGGTGCCTTGCAACGGAACTTGGAGTCATCTTCCTGCTTCATATACTTAAGGAGTTCATCTTCAAGCGCATCTTCCACGGGCTTGCCACCCAGTTTGGCAAGATCAGCGTTCTCGGGTTCTAGGATCTGCAACAGCTTGTCCTCAAAAGTCTTTACCCAGTTGAAGGCACGTTGCAACTGTTGTTCCGACTTAGAACCGTGCCGCTGAGATCGCTTCTCCTGAACGGGAGAAGAGGGGTCCTCTCCTTCCTCGCTAGGTTCTTTTCTCTTGACAGGGAACGGCTGGCCAAGAGCACTTGCTCGGGCAACCTCCCTAGCCTGGCTGGAAAGACCAGTACGTGGACGACGAAGATGTCCTCCAGGGCACTTGCGGCTAAGCTCATGAACCGAATCACTCTCGAAAACACAGAAGAAGCAGAAGTTGTAGACGCGGCGGAGGTATTCGACAAGCAGGTCCAGGGTCTTTTTCTTTGCTGTCAAGTCCTCGTCATCAACCTCTTCCTCGGCAGGAGGTTCCTTCTCTTCGCCTTCTTCGACCTCTTCCTGGTCTGAGTGTTTCACGCTGACTGGTCCAGTAGCAGGAGCCTGGAGCTCGCCCTTGCCACGCAAGTTCTCGACATATTCCTCGACCTTGCTGAGCCCATCCACGTTGCCCATTTCAAAGTCCAACTTTGTAACCAACCGTCTGGCCATTTCAAGGTCACGCTCAACTCGCTCGGGGGCAGAGAATAAATCCCACAGAGCTTTCTTGCGTGGTTGCAACGCGGGAACATGGATACCGACATGGCAGACAAAGTCGCCGTGAACAGCATCGTGAATCGTCTTGTCATTTACGGCCTCAAGAGCTCTCTCAGCAACGGGGCCTGTAGCTCCATTGGCACCTGCATCCTGATCCATATCCTCGCGCTCCTCCTCGCGTCCATCTCCTCGCTCCACGACCGTGGTGTTGGCAGAGGGATGTAACATGATCCATCCCATACGATGGAACTTCTTGGAGGGGTTTGGATCGCTCAGGCTGAGCCCCTTGAAGCCACCATCCTCCTCCCCGAGATGCTCCTTGCAGAACTCCTCGATCTTAGTACGGCTGACGTTCGGCGCAAGTGTCTTGATAAGAAGGGCAGGCTGAGAGAGCGCTTCGTCACGAAGCTCTCCACCACGGACTGGAAGCAGATCCAGGACACCCATGTTTTCAGTGGGAGCCGTTGTTTCGCCTTCTTCCTTCTCAACCACACCTCCGGCACCGTCGCTGTCATTCTTGTAAAGACCTTCAAGTGTGAAGTCTCTGAAAACATCGTTCTCCATATCCCGCTGCCACTGCTCATATGCAGCCTGGCGAAGAGGGAAGAGACGAGCACGAAGGGCATCACGAATCTCGGGAACATAGCGCTCTTTGAACCATTCTTCGTTGCGGTGCTGTTGAACAAACAACCTGGCCAATCGGACCTGCAGATCAACCTTGTATGAATCATAAGCCGCCTGGATTTGCGCACGTTCCTTCTCGCGATCCTCGCGTGCCTCACGGTCTCCTCGAACTCGACGTCCACCATTTTGAACACGCTCTCTCTCCTCGGTCACATTTTGCTCGGCTCTCCACCATTCGGCAAACCAATTGAATCCCACTTGGAAATCAAGGCTGAGAGGGTTTGGCATCGGGTTGGTAGGAAGGGGGCGCTTTCCGCCATCTTGTCCAGGTACATAACGGTCAATGTTGGCCGCCATTGGGGAAGGGGAACGTCGGCGGTCTTCGCGCTCACGGGCCGCACTTTCACGAGAGCCATTGTAGAAGTCCTCGCGGTGAGTACGACGGTCCGAAGGTTCATAGCGATCAATCACAGGAGAGCGGGAGCGCGGACGGGGGCGTCGACGATCCTGGGATGCTGCTTCATTGTCAACTTCCACGTGTCTTCGAACGACACGCTTGTCTCTTACCTGGAGAACGACGTCTGTAAGAATCCCCAGGGGTGCGTCCCGAGAAGGAGTCAACCTCGCGGCTTCTGCCGGGGGAAGCGAAACCATCATAAGAATCCATTGTTCCGAAGCTTCCGGTGTTATCTTCCAAAGTACGCGCCTTGGCCACAAGTATTGGTCCAAGACTGACTCTGGATGAATAGACAGGCACGGAGCAGTCTCAAGCGATCGATCCGAAAGGAGGGAGGGAGGAGCCGCGCAATAAGCTAAGATTCGGTATCGTCAACGTTAGACCAAGCAACTTCATACGAGATAGCGGTGGCGGCTAGAAAGTTCAAGGATAACAGAGGCATTGTGTTCGGGAAATAGAAGAAAGAAGGTCACGCAGCTGCCGGAATGAGGGTCCCAGGGAAGGTGACGTTGGGGACATCGTGCAGCAGGTGTATGGGGTATAAAAGAGATAAATTGAAGGAGCTCGCAAGAGCCATATCAAGCAGTCAAAGATGCATATAAGAGGAGCCAACAAGCGCAGCGGTGGCAAGAAAGTGGAAGGGGATAAAGCAGGGATAGAAAAGAGACTGGGGGAGAAAGCCAAATTGAAAGAGAAGAGGGCCACCTACAAGAAGCCTGCGAGACGCGATTGATGAGAGAAGAAGAAGCCGAGGAGGTGAACAGAGCTGGAGAGAGCTTGGCACTTTACCCAAAGAGGTATGGGGTGACGGGGATGACTGGCCGATGCTGATTGGCTGGTTGCGGGTAGAAACAAGGCGGGTTAGCAATGTCAATGTTCCAGTTGTGGGTTGAACGAAATTGGTATCGGAGAGAGAAAGAAGGTGAGAAAATGGATGAGCGATTCTCTGCGGAATCGTTAGAGGATTGTCGCGTGATGGCGGAGCTACGAGCGAAATAAGAAAGTACCGTGAAGACGATGTATAGATTGCGGAAACTTGTGGTAGAACAGGGATGCGTACGTATCTACAATTCTCCTAGCATAGGGATACCGTTTGCAGAGTCACTCCCGTTGACAAACAGAAGGAGAGAGTCATAGACCCGGTTCCCTACTTGGATACATCAGTACGGTTAAGAAGCTCTTTGGTCGTATGCCGATAGCATGATCTAAGTTATAACTAGGGTTGACAGCAATCATGTGGGTTGCGAACCATTACAACTTGATGAGAGTAACGCGTCAATTATGCATTGAGATATCAATTCTAGTAAGGACGCGGTTGTTTATTTGGCTGTATCTTCAAATATTTGATGTCAACGCTATAGATGATCAATTGCTTGCTTCCTTGAAATTTGTCGTTCTTCCTTTCCTCCCTTTTCTGGTTGGTACACAAAAAGGCCAGTTTATATCAATAAGGAATATGAAATAATCAGATTGAACGAGGCTAATTGGCATGATTGCCTCAGCGATCTGACCTCCTTTGTTTGCTTGTCCTAGTTAATCCATCCAGTAGGACTACTTAGTCTGCTGCTCCTCCACAGAGAATTATTACCATCTTCTCCCTCTCTCCTCCATAGGATCCCTCTGCCCATCAAGGGTATTTATCCGTCATGGCAGGCGTTAAGCGCATTGCCTATTTATAGACCCTGAAAACGTCGTCATAACCCCAACATCTGCCTTTCTTTGTTTCAGCAGCTATAGCACAAGACACGACAAGAGCATATACAAAGTACAATCCACGTAACCACTCCCGTGCACAAATGATCATTAAATCACTCGCAACAAACCAAGACAATCCCCCAAAGTCGCCTCATCCCTACTCCATATACTCCCCTCTATATCCATAAAACCCAACCGAGCCCGTTGATTGGCTCAAACTTACCCACTCGCATCACCACCACCACCACAGCCAACACCACTCACCCAATCCAATCTTATCCCAGAAACAATGGGCAGTCTACTCAATTCCCGCTGGGCCCCAAACACAACCCAGCCAAATGAAAGATACCAACCCCGGCACACATTCACCAATATCCACAATGTCCACAATCACAGGACAAGAAGCTCCAGCCCGGCATTCGCACCACCATCATATCGACCACCTCCACATCAACATGGAACCCTCTTATCACCAGCAGAAGAGTTATCCCGCTTCATGAAAATCGTCGCAAGACTCCGCTGGAAACTTCCCTTCCTGGCCGAAGGCTACAGACTAGCAACGCTGACCGATGCCGTTGAACCGGGTGAAATCGTGCACGCGGAGATAATGTTCAAGATTGATTTCCATGAGTACTATGCGCTTCTTGAGCGTGCTATTGTGCATTTGCTTGCTGTTTTTAACATTTCTGTTTCGGCGGGGAGGGGTGGGGGCGTTAGTGTTGATAGCAATGGGCGCGGTGGTAGTGTCCATCGGTATCATGCCAATGTCCTCGAAGCATTACGGGAACAGTCTACGCCTTTATCTCCGGTTCTTGGGAGCGGAGTTGTTTATTCGCAGTTGCAGCGCGCGAAGGAGTTGAGGAATCGGTGGAAGACGGCTGATTTGACGGCTGAGGAGAGGGAGCGGCAGGGGGAGCGGAAGGAGGTTATTGCGCTGGCTAGTTTTGATTTTGAGGGGATTCTTTCGGATATTTTTCTGGGCTTGGAGGAATCCTATGTGCGTGCTAAGGATCATGTTGATAAATGTATTCGGCCGGATGATGGGCCTGGGGTGGAGGCTGATGAGGAGGCTGGGTGGGGATTTATGGTTGATGCTATGGACTGGGAAGCTGTTTGAGGTGTTAGTTTGGGTTTATGTAGATACAGTGTGGGCATCGGTTGCTGGCGACTGGTGTTACCTTTGAGTTTGTGTTATCGCTTCGATGATGTGGATTTTGGCATGGAGAATATCCATCCTTCTGAGTTTTGATTAGATACCAAATGCATGATATACATGGACCGTGAACGGATTCCATTGCCCGTCTTCGCTGAATGTATCCAATAATCAGGTCGGAAGTTCTATAATCAAGTAGTAACAGGACTAAACAGTCATGAAGACCAAGATAAGGGTAAATACTCAGACACGGAACATATGGCACAGTAGTAACCTATATTCACATCGAACTCAGTCTTATAAATCTACAACCCAACATCCACCCAACCAAACCAAAATCAAGGCTAAGAAAAGAAAGCATCAATATTCAAATTCAGAATGATATTCTTAGCACGAATCAGTCGCAGATCCAGACCAGTCCAATTCCAGTTCCAGTCTTTCGAAACCCGATTTCCCGATACCGATACCGATCTGTTTTTCCAGTGATGGAGGCCCTCTCTAATATTTCCCAGCCGGAGAGAAAGGAAATGAAACCCAATAAACCCGCAACACGAGACACCAAGAAGTGAAAAGATATAGATAAAAGGCTGGGGTATGTTGACAATCCACGTGTCAAAGGTAGACCCTGTAGATGGGAGTATGAGAATAGATAATAGAAAAGAGGAATGACAATCGGGAACCGTTGAGACTGGTGGATATTTGTTAGGGATTGTAGTTGATATACAGGGAAGCCCTATAGTAGTGGATAGTTGACATCCCATACTAGAACAGACCAGACCCAATCAACAATCTCGTAACGCGTCAACAGTGAATAGTTGATATCGATTCGGATGATTGAAGTCATTCTTGTCTTGTACACGGCACCTCCAGCCTGAGGGGAGCCATCATCGAAGGGGAATACGAACAAAAAAAAACAAAACCAAAAACCAATCGGACAAGAGGGGGAATGAGAAGAGAATAATCGTCCCAGCGTAGCGGTTATAAACAGACATCAGGGGCAAATTGTGAGATCAGAAGGGAAAGGGGTAAAAAGCACATCAAGGGGCATAGAGCATAGAAACAGGTGATCCATACACATCGCTCGCTAGAGAAAAGGTCCGAGACATCCATCCATAAAGCCGTGACTACAAATGAAAAACAAATGAAAAGGTATTCACATCACTGGACTTAGACGTCTAGGTCCGGACGTCTTGTTGGTGATGTGAGAGGTTGACCACTCAACCATCCTCATCCGAAGCGTCAGCAGAGTCTTGCTCACTACCATCAGCGCTGGCGGTCGTCTTCGACTTCTTGGAGCTCAAGACGTCATCATGGACTTCGCTTGACTTGCGCTTCTGTCCGGCGCCGTTCGCTTTCGCCAGGTCCTTGCTGATATCCTCAAACGTAGCGGGTTCGCCAGCCTCCACGCGCTTCTCCATGGCGGCAACCTCATCCGCTGTCAAGAAACGGCCACCGGGCCCACGGGGTCGGCGCATGGCATGGTTGTGTCGTGACTCGTGGAGATAAGGCTTGCGACCCTTGGACGTCAAGCGCAATTGCTCTTCGAGCTTTTGGCGTGCTACTCTGCGCTTCAAGATGCGGTGGAATTGCTTGGCGTTGACGTACAAAGGCGACTCTTCCTGGTTGCTATTCGGGACCATGTCAGGGGAGGCCTGGTTCTGTACGGCTGTCTGGGGTAGCGGGGGTGCGATGGAGGGTCGGCCGACGTGACTCATCACCTGTGCGTTGGGGGCATTGGGGCTGCCGACATGGCTCATGCGACGTTGCGATAGCTGCGGGTTCGGCGGCATCTGGACATGTGATCCCATTGGGGGCATCTGACCGCCCATCTGGGGAGACCGGGGATTACGATCCTGTTTCATCTGCATGCTAGCCATGCGCGGTGAGCCTCGGGGTCCTGGCGCCATCTGTCCGGCCATGGAATCCTGATGCATGGGGTAGAACTGTCCCGAGGCAGCAGCGGTGGCCATGGCGGCGGCCTGCGTTGGTGAGATGCCATAGCCCTGGGGCATAGCCGTAGGGACACCGTAGCCCTGAGGGAAGTTCATCTGTTGGTGAACGGCCCCGGATGCATTCTGTGCTTGTTGATAATGCGGTTGCGATGGGACGATGGGAGAGGTCTGGTGGGCGGAGTGTGGTTGAATAGGTGCCTGGGCGTTGGTAGGCGATGCCATGGACCCGACAGGAGGACCAGCGTTGGGCGCGCCGGTTTGGTAAGGACCAGGGATGTGAGAGGATGCGTGGGGATGTTGCCCATGGGACTGTTGATACTGTGGGGGGTACTCCATTATGACAGAATGTGATAGATTCACACGGCGTGCAGCACTGTTTCAGAGATCGATCTAAAGTGGCGATTGATTGAAGTCACCAATCAGACCGAGCAGATTGAGTTAGAGTCGCACGTCAAGACGGATCAAGGTTGACGGGGACGTTTGTTTGGTGTAGAGCGATATCGCGGGGCGCGCAATGAGGGAGTCACCACAAGCGTAAGGCTATGCGGCTAGTGATTCGACGATAGGTCTGCAGGGGGTCTTCGCGTCAGCCGAGCGCATCGCCGAGCGGTCACTGGATTGGGTGGGGGTATGGAGAAGAACAGCACAGGGACCAGGCACGTACAAAGGTATTGGCCTGTCGTCGAAGGAAACTCTTTAAGCGGGCCTGTGAGAATTATCTCGAACGGCGGTTTTGGCTCTTTTGTGCAAATCCACACTCCCACTGTCGGGTGTAACGTGGTTGGGCTGTGATGCAGAGCCCGGGGGGTACCCCTCGACGCGATGCTTGATGCGTTGTCAAGGACCTGATGATGCCACAATGTGGTGGCTACTTCCAGCACGGTCGGCAGGCTCACACAATTCCACTGCCACGTCTGTAGAATCTGAGGCGGTGCTGACTTGCAACCTTGATGTCAGACTGCGCCTTTAGGCTCCGCGCCAGACTAGAGATGAAGGTTAGCATTGTCCCTTCTGGCCAATCAACGCGAGAAGCCAATGATCGGTGCGTTGTCCGGAGAGCACCCAGGTGGAGGGGCGTTGGGATCCAAGGCGGGTTAGACCAAGGCTTGGGGCATGTATGCGTTGGCAGTGAAGCTACATACCTTTTGACTTCTGCAGGAGCAGATGAAGATTTGAGGCGAGACTAGATACGGCTCAAGGGCGAATCAGCGCGACTAGATGTATGTTAGTTGCGACTGGATACCCACGAGGGATGATGTAAATGTCAGGGACGCGTGCAGGGAGAAACACAAGGCGCGGGTAAATCGGAACCAATAAGAGAGGGGAGGAGATAGAATAGTCCAATCCCACACGCGTTGTTTTGGGGAGCTCGTTACCTTACTAGGCACGGTGGAACAGATTGGACAGAGATAATCTCCGTGGAAGAGATCCAAGGTTGTGATTTGACTAGAGATGGGGGGGAAATCGTGCCAACGAGGTTCTGTGCGTGTCACAGACAGTTCCGCTCGATAGTAACGAGGTGTAAATGAGTATAGAGCAGTGTAATGGGTGTAATAGTGTAAAGCGACATATAGGCATAGACAAATAACATACGCGTCTGGGAATCTCAAGCATAAATGCAATTCAAATATCTTACCTTCAAATTGACACCTAAGGTAGTAAGTACAGGGTTACCCCCGACGAATAGTGTTAGAAAGGGGGCGCTGTGCGATGGTTGGAGGACTGAACAGGAGCGGGCAACCAACGAGAGAAGGCAGATGAAGGGAAAGGCGAAAAAAGGGCGGATGGGGCAGTCTTGTAGGAGATTGACTGGCCGCTGTGAGCGACCGCCTTGTCTAGTGGGTCTGTGAGTGGCTGGAGCGGGATACTGCCCCATTACTCAATATTACTGGCCGATCTGGCGTGTTTGTAGCACTCAAATGGCCCCAGTGGTAAGTCTGTGACCATACGGTATGTTTACCATCCGGCAGTCCCGAGACTGTGAGACCATGACGTAAGTTACAGTATTCAGTAAACCATCAATACTCGCCTGATATCGCCATATCACGGGGTCTATACATAGGTAATACTGATATCTCATTCACTACGGAGTGCTCCCTTCTTTTACTTAATTGTTATGTATCAGCGGCTTTTCTTTTTCTTTTTCATTACTCGGCTCTCTGTCCTAGTCGGGTAAGTATCCTCCACCTTATGTCCCATTCCAACCGTGATCCTTGCACTCAGATACGCAAAGAGACGAGAGAACTGTTCTCTCGACTCTCTGCGTTCCCCCTGTCACGATACTCGTCACAGTCCCGAAATAGTGTAGTGTGATGAGATACGGGTGGCGGTAATGAAACCTCCTGGGCGCCAACATTGCAATCAGGGCGGAGTGACGGCGTTCTTGGACCTTGGAAATGTCGATCTGGCGCCTTACCTTCTCCTGATATACGGCTTATTTCCCTGGAAAAGAAAGTAAAGAAAATGATAAATGAAGTCATGACGCAATCCGTTTACCCGAACTAATTTTATTAATTGGCGGTCGAATGCTCACCGATTATTGACATCTCCACCTCCCTCGTATTCGATTCGAGGCTCCTGAAACCCGTTGAAAGTGGACTACACATGTTATGTAGATATATAGATGTATACTCCTATCCACGTACATTCTAGTCCTGAACCGTCATTTTACTAGCATCCATGGGCCATTCAGAGGAGGCGAACCCGCCGATTCGCAGGAACAGATGGGTCCGATCTCCGGACCCCACGTGTGGAAGCTTGACCGCCTCGGAACCATAAAGAGATCCGAGCTTCATTGTCTACTGTTCACCGTTACCTTGTGAGGAATTTATATAGCGATAATTACTATTTATAACTTTGGCTTCTCTTTAAGTCTGTGTTCAAGTCTATTCAAGTGTAATTTGTAGTCTTGGCTGACGAGCGGCTCCCGTACTCTGTATCAGAAATATATATATCGTAAACAACCCCAACAATAGCATCAACTACCATTTATCCGTTTTCGGTGTCAAGACAGATTCAAAATAAACCAAAGCCGCCGGGAGAACAGCAGCCATCTCCAAGCAAAAATTTTCTTATACCTGGTCATGCCTTCACTTCGGGACCCTCTGTCCATTCTCCATAACATAGATTTCCTGGACTCGGGCTTTCCCTTCATTCCGGAGAAGACACAGCAAATCTTCCCGGTAATAGAGCCTATAACAGACACAGTCTTATTAGCAATAATAAAAGATGAGATGCAGCTCGGTAGGAGACCTTACGTGGCCGGGTTGCTTCCTATATTGCCAGCCAGGTTTTTGTTTGCTCCGCTGATTTGATAGCATCTGGAATAACTGGGGGCCTGGATAGAAAACCAGAGTCATTCAAAGGCAAGGAAAAACAGAAGGATATTTCGGATACACACTTGCGACTATAATAACCACCACACAGTATGGACAAACAGATCAGAGATACTATACCGAGCGGAATTCCAAGGTCTAAGCCGAGCTATAAGTTAATCCTTTGTCGGACATGTTAGTATTGGCGTGCGAAAGTTTTGGATTATTCCGTGAAAGCATGTTTTGATAAGAGTTGGATACGACTAGGTATCTGGTGATGTGAGACAAAAACTTGAGTCGGAACAGGAAATGAAATTCGCTATCCCAGGGAGTCATCTAGATACCATCATTATCATGTATGTATACCAGCTTCCAGACGTATACATAGCGTTTCAAAGGAGCATCCGAGAATGGAACCGGGGGCTCAGCGTCGTGACTCAACTTTACATCAACACCCCTCTTTCGAAAGAGGGAAAGAAATGAACGAAAGTAGCAATTTATCAAGCAAGTGTGTATCCATGAAACGAATCAACATGAAGCCCAGCAATCTTCGAGACTACTCCGAGATTCATGTGGCAGTGATATCGTGTGCGGAAACTCCAAATAAGAAAATATAGAAAGCTGAACCAAAGCCTAGACCACATTGATATTCTTGCCTACTTTCCGCAAAGATTCGATAACCTCTTTCCATTACAGGGGATACTTAGAATATATATACCTGAAGTGGAGTAGTATAGGCACGAGGTGGACCATGAACCAAGCTTTGGATTGGAAGTAATCATAGATCATTGACCAGGTATGCACCCGACCAACCAAACAATCATGTCCACTCGTCCCTCATTCGAACTATGATTCGTTCATCCAATATGCTAGTGCAAGTCATCTAACTCTCCTCTTCAGCCCCTTACAGTGGCGGTGGACCGCTTACTCAGCACACCCGCTCCGGGGACTCATGTGGCTTTTCCGCATGGTCAAATCGACTCGACCACAATCGCATTTTGCTGTTCTTTGTGTTTCGAGCAAATCAAGTCTGTGGCTGGCGTGCCTCGGTGCTCAACTCTCCAAATTGCAAGATCCAGGCCTCCGCGCCTCCCAGAACCCTTCCCCACAAAAAAACATCACAAACACGCTCCCAATATTGGACCGATACATGACGTCTTTGTTGACACCGACCCATTCGACCCTTGCGACCATCCACCCTCGAACAAGCACAAGCAATTCACATCTCTCCGATCCCGCGCTTATCACCCTGCGACTGCCTTTCGAGCCGCGCTCCTCGCGGAGTTCGCGCATCGGTGTACCCCTGTCACTACTTGCATCCCACTTCCGCACTCCGGTCTCCATACACGTCCATTGTTGACGACCACTCCCGGTGCATGGGGTAGAGAGCAAAGATGGCTCCAGGCGGCGGTGGAAATATTAAGGTGGTGGTGCGGGTGCGGCCTTTCAATAGTAGAGGTGAGTTGGATATGCTAGGAGGGGCCATCCCTACAATACGGAGCTGACCATTTGTCTCTTTTGCAGAAATCGAGCGCGGCGCAAAATGTATCATTTCCATGAAAGGACCCCAGACCATTATCACGGCACCACCCGGCGCACAGGATGCATCACGAAAAGGCGGGAAAGGAGCTGTTGAAGGACCGAAGGTGTTCGCCTTTGATCGATCATATTGGTCTTTTGATAAGAAGGCACCGCATTTTGCTGGCCAGGACGATCTCTTTGATGATTTAGGCTCTCCGCTTTTAGACAATGCCTTTGGTGGTTATAACAACTGTATTTTCGCCTATGGGCAGACCGGTTCGGGAAAGTCATACTCTATGATGGGTTATGGCAAGGAATACGGTGTCATCCCGCGAATTTGTCAGGATATGTTTGAGCGGATTGTCGCGATTCAGAAGGACCAATCTTTGAACTGCACAGTCGAGGTGTCATACCTGGAAATCTACAATGAACGGGTACGAGATCTGCTCAACCCGTCAAATAAGGGCAACCTTAAGGTCCGTGAGCATCCGTCTACCGGACCATACGTCGAAGATCTGGCCAAGCTTGTGGTCCGCTCCTTTGAGGAGATTGAGAATTTGATGGACGAAGGTAACAAAGCTCGAACGGTTGCCGCAACGAACATGAACGAAACCTCGAGTCGATCACACGCTGTCTTCACCCTGACCTTGACACAAAAAAGACACGACAATGAGACATCTATGGACACCGAGAAGGTGTCGAAAATCAGTTTGGTTGATTTGGCAGGTTCAGAACGAGCCAATTCAACTGGAGCCACTGGCGCACGATTAAAGGAGGGTGCGGAGATTAACCGTTCCTTGTCAACACTTGGTCGTGTCATTGCTGCCTTGGCTGATGTCTCTGCTGGCAAAAAGAAAAACGCCTCCATGGTCCCTTACCGTGATTCAGTGCTCACATGGTTGCTGAAAGACTCATTGGGTGGTAACTCCATGACATCTATGATTGCAGCCATTTCTCCTGCAGATATCAACTTTGAGGAAACTCTTGGTACCTTACGATACGCCGACTCCGCCAAACGAATCAAGAACCATGCCGTTGTGAACGAAGACCCGAATGCACGCATGATCCGCGAATTGAAGGAAGAATTATCACAGCTCCGCTCCAAGCTTGGAGGTGGAGTGATACCAGGTGCAGTCGGTGGCGTGGGAGCTCCCGCAGAGGAATATTATCCACCTGACACACCGCTGGAGAAACAAATGGTCTCTATCCAACAGGCAGACGGAAGTGTCACCAAAGTCAGTAAGGCCGAGATTGTGGAACAGCTCAACCAAAGTGAGAAGCTTTACAAAGATCTCAATCAGACCTGGGAGGAGAAGCTGCAAAACACAGAACTTATCCACAAGGAGCGTGAAGCTGCGTTGGAGGAACTCGGTATAAATATTGAAAAGGGCTTCATTGGACTGAGTACACCAAAGAAGATGCCCCATTTGGTCAACCTTAGCGACGATCCCCTTCTTGCAGAATGCTTGGTGTACAACATTAAACCAGGGACCACCACTGTTGGCCACATGGATCAGGGTCAAAGCGTCGAGATTCGACTGAATGGATCCAAGATTCTTGAAAAGCACTGCACATTCGAGAATATGGACAATATTGTGACAATTGTCCCCACCGAAGGGGCCGCTATCATGGTCAACGGTATGCGGGTTGACAAGCCAACACGACTGAAGAGTGGTTTCCGGATCATCCTTGGTGACTTCCATATCTTCCGCTTCAACCATCCCCAAGAAGCCCGAGCCGAACGTGTTGAGCAGAGCTTACTGCGTCACTCCGTTACCACCAGCCAGCTTGGATCCCCCGCGCCAAATAAAACCCACGATCGGAATCTGAGCAAGACCGGGTCTGAAGTGGATGGCGATTCAACCGGGACAGACTCCCCGATGCCATCACAACGTGGCCGTGAATCAGACTGGTTCTTAGCTCGCAGAGAGGCTGTGAATGCCATGGTAGGTCCGGATCAGATCTCTCACTTGCCAGATGATGAGCTCGATACTCTGTTCGAGGATGTGCAGAAGGTTCGAGCGGGTCGGCGTGGCCTGCCAGAAAACGAGGAAGACTCCGACTCCATTAGCTCCTTCCCCATTCGAGACAAGTACATGTCTAACGGGACAATCGACAACTTCTCTCTTGACACTGCCATCACCATGCCAAGCACCCCCAAGCAGCACGACGAGGAAGATCCAGGCGCTGCTTCGCTCAACCAAGCTCGCCAGGATATGCAGCGACAGCTGGATCGTCGCAAGGAAGAATTCCAAGAAAAACTGAAGACTGTGGAAGCATCATCTACCCCCGACTCCCCAGAGCTTCGAACCCAGAAAGAGCGAATGGAAGAGGCTTTGCGAAGCGCCAAAGAAGAATTTGAGGAGCAACTGAGAAAGCAAAAAGAGGGTTTCGAGACTCAGATGCGAGACATGGGCAAACCAATCCCACAAATCTTCGAAAATGGCTTCGCCAAACTGGATGATCGCGAAATCGAAGTTGCACGATCGGTGTTCGGCCACTGGTCCCAGCGCAACTATGTTCGCATGGCAGAGAAGATCCTGCAGCATGCCTCGCTCATGAAAGAGGCACAGATCATGAGTCACATCATGGATAAGAATGTGGTTTTCCAATTCGCCATTGTCGACCATGGTCATAATATGGAATCGTCATATGACCTTGTGTTGAATGGAATCTCTGGAGACGAGGACATCTTGCTAGACGAGGCTAAGAAGCCTTGTGTGGCTGTCCGAGTAATTGACTACAAGCAGTGCGTGATTCATCTGTGGTCAATCGAAAAGCTCCAGCGCCGCGTGCAGGCCATGCGCCAACTACACCAATACATCGACCGTCCCGACTACATTCAGCACTTCAAACTCGACAACCCTTTCTCCGAACCGTGTTCACCTCGGTACTCCCTCGTTGGCGATGCCGACATCCCCCTGACGGCCGTTTTCGAGACCCGCGTGCAAGACTTCTCCATCGAGATCACATCGCCATACACTCAAAGTGTCGTCGGAATCATTCGACTCTCGCTCGAGCCATCCTCCGCTCAGGCACCGTCGTCAACTTTGAAATTCAACGTCGTCATGCGGGACATGGTTGGGTTTGCCGAGTGGGAAGGGTCTGACGTACATGCACAGCTGTTCGTCCCGGGAATTTCAGAGGAAGGAGGCGCCACTACAACTCAGATGATCAATGGGTTCGAGGATGGCCCGGTCCGGTTTGAAAGCGTGCACAGCATGAGCTTGCCGCTCTCGAGTCCCCGGACAGCCGCATTGAAGGTCTGTGTCTACGCTTGTGTGACTTCAGTTCATCTCGACAAGCTTCTGAGCTGGGACGATATGCGTGACTCGGCAGAGCCGTTGCCACAGAAGCGCACTGCTCCCCGAATTGCCGAGTCGGAGTTCTATTCAGAGGAACGCCACGACGTCTTTGCTCGAATTCAGATTCTTGAAATGTCCGAATCTGGTGAATACCTCCCTGTAGAGGTTGTCCAGAGCAGCAGTCTTGATGCCGGCACATCTCAGCTCCACCAAGGATTACAGCGCCGTATCTCCATCAATATGACCTATAGCTCGACAGAAAGTCTCCCATGGGACGACATCAACAACATTCGCGTGGGATCTGTTCGCCTTCTCGATCCCTGGGGCAAGATTCCAGACCAGGATTTCCAGACCCCGGACGTTCCCTTGAAGTTTGTTCACGAGCCAATGGTCAGGGATAACGCTGATGGGACATCCCACGTCACAATCGTGGGTCAATGGGACTCAAGTCTTCACGGCTCTCTATTGCTTGACCGAGTGACAGCAGATAAGTACCGGGTACAGGTGACAGTTCGCTGGGATCTCGTTTCCAGTCGTCTTCAGAACCCCGTTGTATTCGAGGCCGACCAAACACTTCAGATTCAGGGACGTACCTATGTTCGCCAGCAGTCGATGTTCAAGCAATTCTGGAACTCGATTCGTGTTGTGCATTCGACGACCCGGATGTACTCTTTGGTCATTCGTCCGATCTCAGCCAAGCGCGCTGCTGACCTATGGCGCATGAACACACAGAATGACTATGTCAAAGGAGAGGAGCTGTTAACTACCTGGGCACCCCGAAAAGTCTCACTGGTGCGAGACTACATTGCCGCTCGTAAGCGCAGGCTGCGTGTTGCCGAGCTCCATGCTGCCCGAGGTGCTCTCAGCGCAGGCAGTTTGATCGCATCGCCGGCTCGCAGTGGAAAGTCTACGCCAATGCGCGGCACAGATCTCAACGAACGCAAGTCCAAAATCCTTCGGAAGTACCTTGATCTGTGGTCGCTCAAACAGGACCCCACCGAAGCGATCCTGATCCGGAGTAACACCGAACCCCCTACAGATGGAGCGGCGACTTCGTCGCACATCAAAAACTCAAATGATACCAACGGCTTCTCCGACAAGGTGGCACTCAAGCCTCGCTTTGTGGCTACCATTCAAACCCTTCCCAAAAACCCATCCGCCTTGAAAACGGGCTATGTGCTTACCCCTGATGACACAAACAATGTCTGGGTTCGCCGTTTCGTGGAGCTCCGCAGGCCGTACCTCCACATCTACTCCGTCCCAGAGGGCGACGAGATCAACGCAATCAACCTCCGCAACTCGCGCGTGGATCATGCACCCGACTTTGCGAGACTACTCGACGGGTCTGGAGCTGGAGCAGACCGCTCACTATCCGCCAAGGGACGGCCGAATATTTTCGCCGTCTACGGAACCCAGAATACGTTCCTCTTCGCCACTCGCACCGAGGCACAAAAGGTGGAATGGATCCTGAAGATAGACGAGAGCTACTTCAATAGCAACAGTCCCAGTGCGGCCGCGAGCAGCGATGGCCGATGATTCTCTTTTCATTCGCAGCTGGTTGTGCTGCGGATATACCTGTGGAGAAGCGTTTTGCTTCGTCTGCTTCATGTGTTATGATATTACGGGTATAAGTCTGCCTTCTGTCTTGTCCTTTCGTTTTGCCCGTTTTCTTTCATGACCTGTTGAGATACCCCTTGAATATATCGACTCGCGTGGCCTCCCTCTTATGTACATAATAATCCGATATAGTTGGGACTATAGATTGATTGCACATATTTTGTTAGTGTTTTAGCAATAGCGTGTAGAAATCAATGTTAGACTTGGCTATGATGTAGAACTGAACTATATGATATCACCGCAAAGTGCACATTGCTGAACTGTTACATGACAGTCGGAGAGATCTGATATCGGGGTTGGATAGGTGCGATGATATTGAATACCATAGTTCGAAAGGGAGAGGGGGAGGGAAGACATTTTGGCGTCTGTAGGGGCCCAGGATGGTTATAAAACGAACTATAAGAGCATCAGCTCAGCTAGTTCAGACTTCGCTGTTTCAGCCGCGACGATCGGTAATGCCTTAACTTCCCCCCTCCTTTCTCTCTTCATACCCCCGGAAACGTCTGAGGGCTGGCAACAGGTACGCAAGTATCCCGATCATCTGGGTTACCGCGTGGTCCTCGAGCAAATCATCGAGGCTCTTCACAGCTGCACTACTCTCCCGTACGTACATTTTAAAATCCGACGTAGGACACTAGATTGCCTGCCCCTATTTTGTAGTTAATAATAACGCATACATATTCATGTTAGACACATCTATGAATACCGACACTTAAACTATCCCAAATGAACTATATGATATCATTGGTTAGTGTAGATGTCTCAGTTGCGTTGCCGTGGGAACAATCAGCGTTGACATGAACGACATCTAACGAAAGCACTTCATCACGTCCCACCGTCTCACCAAAAGACGTAGATGTGATTCAAGCTCACTGAAATCTTTGAAATTTCAGGATATACTCGGGGATATTCCAAGAATGTTCACCCAACGCCCCTCATTCCGCTATATAGCTACGGGCGCCGTGGTGTCTCTGTTTGCCCTTACATTCCTCATTATCGGCACTGGCACACCCCGCGAACTCTCATCAAAATATATTCTCAAGGCGCCTTCACGACCCTGTCCGGCCTCGAGTTTCTCGGGAAATCAAACCTGGGATTTTGTCGTGGAGCGTGATGGAAACAACCACGGGCTGTCAGAGGATCAATGTCGCACTGCATTCCCCAAGCTTTATAACGAACTTGACAAGTCTTCGGCTTTGAGAGCTGACCGTCATTTCACATACAAAGAGTTCGATTCTCGCACTGTGGATGATGGTATGGTCCGTGGTATCATTGATCGCGGAGAGGTTAGTAAACACCGGACTAGATTGACATTACTATAAGTGCCATTGATTCTAACGTCTAACCATCTAGTTGTATATCGTCGACTATGCCCGAATGCCTGCCACAGCAACTCGCGCACTCGCTACACTCAACTCCCTCCACCGCGCCCTAACAGCCTTTCCAGACCGACACCTCCTCCCCAGCATCGAATTCACCTTCACAACAGAAGACTTCGCCGGAGATCCAAAGGGCAGCGGACCCGTATGGGCCTATTCCAAGCGCGACTCTGACGAGTCAGTCTGGCTGATGCCCGACTTCGGATACTGGGCCTGGCCCGAGGTCCAAATCGGCCCATACCACGAAGTCCGCCGTCGCATTGCGGCTATCGACGATGGCGAGTTCCAAGGAGATGGCACATATGTTCCTGGCTTGCAGTTTCAAGAGAAGAAGAAGCAGCTCGTGTGGCGTGGTAGTCTGGCAACAAACCCGCCCGTGCGAGCTAAGCTGCTTAAGTCTGCCTTGGATCATAGCTGGGCTAGTGTGCGGGTTATTGACTGGGATAATGAAAATGATATTCGGTTCAACCTTCTGCCTATCGAGGATCACTGCCGGTATATGTTCCTGGCACATGCAGAAGGCCGAAGCTTCTCTGGTCGTGGCAAGTACCTACTGAACTGCCGCTCTGTCGTCATTTCGCATGCGCTTGAGTGGCGTGAGGCTCATCATGCTGCGCTTGTATCCTCCGGCCCAGACGCCAACTACGTTGAGGTTGACCGTGACTTCGCCGATTTGCCGCGCAAGATGGAGTATCTCATTGATAACCCCGAGGTTGCCGAGCGCATTGCTAATAATGCTGTGCGCACCTTCCGTGATCGGTACCTTACCCCCGCTGCGGAGTCGTGCTACTGGCGTCAGTTGGTGCGACAGTATGCTGCTGCTTGTGATTTCGAGCCGATCTTGTTTTCGACTACCCGTGATGGGAAGACGCAGCCTCGAGGTGTGCCCTATGACACTTGGCTATTGATGCATTGATCTATTGATGGGTTCTGGATACGGTTGTTACTTTATGATTTGTTTGTTTCATCTTTTGTTTTACACTTGCACAGGACTGCATTCCGGTGTTTGTTTTCAATATTCCCGGCTGGCGTTGGTCTAATGACCTGGATGATAACGTTATTCTCTCACTTTGTATATGACCGAAATATGGATTGATTATTTATGACTCAAGTCTTACTTTGGATGTCTAGTAACAGACCACAAATACTAACAACAGCGAAGGGTTCGAGGAAAACATCTTAGTGTTATCTCTATGCCTCAGGATTTGCAGCTAAGTATACATCAACACTGTGCAATGCAGCCGCCAAGTCAACATGAAAGAATGGCCGAGTCCGGTTTCCAAATATAGAAGGCTCCAAACTCGAAGCACCAGACTGCTTTCCTTCCGCCTCTACTCCATTATCACACGGGTTCGA
>ERZ1673737.1305-NODE-1305-length-24853-cov-4.388822_pt1 | contig 24853 bp, 22 predicted proteins | sample MGYA00580211_ERZ1673737 | MGnify/ENA primary metagenome ERZ1673737 (study PRJEB41218, sample SAMN15661789) | gut metagenome | host: Homo sapiens | place: Canada: London | collected 2015-08-20/2019-03-30 | study: EMG produced TPA metagenomics assembly of... | reverse complement strand
GAGAAGGGGCGAGTGCTCAGAAGGTGAGTCTTGTTTAATCGCAGGGTCTCTAGTAGTATCTTCAAAGTAGCATGTTAGAATCCAATAGACGTTCAACGATCGGAAATAACATGCCTCTTTTCTCCAAGGAACTCTTCTCCACCATCAACAGACGAAAAGCTATATCGACACCGATGACCGCAAAGGCCAAGGCCCATGCCATCCAGTACCCTGCCAGCTGGAACAAAACACCAGATACCATGGGGCCAGTGGAGCTACCCAGCGAGTTTGCCACAGATACTGCAGAATAGACTTTCGCTGTATGTTGAATCGGAACTACATCTGCTAAGGTCGAGAATCCCACGACCCACATGATACTATTGGCGAAAGCCTGCACGAACCGACTGATGAACAGCACAACCACTGTATGGTGTGATTAGCTTCAAAATAAATCTTCTGCATAGAACTGAGCAATTTATACATACAAGACGACGAGAATGCTGTCGCAATAGTACTACCAAGGGCGATCACCAGCGCCGATATGAACCATTTGCGCTTCGAAGTAGACTGATCTGCAAAATGTGCTAACGGCAATCGAATACACACACTGATAGCTGCATTCTCAAACAATAACCAGGTAGTCATGCTCTGTGTGCGGGAGGGGTCTAAGCTGATTCGGTCTTCGAGCATATATGGAAGGATGGGGACAATGAAGCTGGCTAGAAAAGTATCTGTTGTATGACGTAAATTGTTAGCCTAGGAATCTTCAGTTCAGAATCAGTGAAGAGAGGCAATACCTGTGAAGAGTGCCACGACCATTGTTGTGACGATAAACCACGCTGATGACCGCCAGCGAAGGCCCCATACTGAATCCATAGATGGCATAGTCATGCCACCAAATAAGGCAAATGAAATTACCAACTTTAGTTGATAAAAAGTTTCCGAAGCCTCTTTTAAATTTGTTGGAAACTGAAATCGTTTTGAACGAGCAGAAAAAGAAACAACACACCATTGCCTCCTTGCATGCATTTAGTCAATAGTGTCTGGTGACGCTGCAACCACCTTGAACATCACAATTGTGATCGTCAAATAGGGGTTATCAGTTTGTACAGTGGTGTCACAACTAACTGTATATACACATTCTCATTATTTCTCAGCCCCAAATACCAGGAAACACCAAGCTACAGTACCTTCCTAACCAACCAAGTCAAATATACTATAAGGGTAATGCATATCAAGCAGAAGCTGCTGCCTGCAGTAAGCGTACAATCATCAGGGTATAGTTTAGTCTGCGGGTAGCTGAGGTGTTTAGCGAGTGAGGACCGAGTACTCCCATCGAAGCTTCGATCAATTCTCTTACCGGAATATGACTTACTAACTGTCGCCTCCGGTTATAATGCAATCGCTACGTTCAGAAAGCGACGCTTTGACGTATAATGAGATTATTTCCTTTGAAATACCTAATATAAGCGCAGGATGTGTAGAAGACGAAGCGCTGAGGATGTTGTCTATTTAGCAATGATACTTCATGACCACAATTTTTTCGACACCGTATTGAGTAATCTGTTGCTTCGTTACATGATCCATACAAAGCTTAGTTTTATTGTGGTCATCCGAGTAATAGTTCGAGATCAATTATATTCTACCATATTCAGCATTGAACTGCAGGAATAAGGCCACATCTTACAAGACAAGCTCGTCTATTCAGGTGGTTGGCTCCCAAAAATAGAATCCGCAGCCATCTTCCCATGCTTCGAAGGCTGACTGACATATTTCTTCTTATCGAGGGGCACGTTCCAACAATTGCGTTGAAAAGTTTGTTATGTTTTCCACCCGAGAATGTCTCGCAGTCTTTGCATGCCCAGTCTAGAAACTTGTCCTTTTTGGTCATCTTCTGGGTTATGCAAAAGCTCTTTACTGTCTTGATCGGACCACCAGAACATATTATCGCCTCCCTACATGCGTCATTGGCAGTATCTTTGGTACAAGTATGGATCTCTGTCTTGCATCTTCTGTCGACACACTGCTTTTTCTCGTTTTTGTTGCATTCCCCCTTAGCATGACATACGTAGCTGGCTGGAGACCCTCACTTCAAGAGTTCTGGATCTCGGGGGGGGGGGGTTTACATTGCAGAGAGTGCGGATAATGAAAGACTTTGCAATCAAGTTCACCATCGCGTAAGATTTGGATATCTGTTTTGGGATCCAATAATCTGGCATCGAAAGGAGTAGCTGCCGCATTGATAGCAATGGCGAAATGATCAAGGAAACGCTCCAAAATTGTACCATTGTAACGGCAACGCGGTGGAGGCTGCTTTCTTGTAATCGAGTATCCGAGACGAGCAGATGAAGGTCAAAGGAACGATTGATGTAGTTTGTCGAGATTCAGATTGAAGGAGCAGATTGGGACTATAATCACCTGTAAGTGGCCGAGTATTTCAGGTGAGGAAACGCGAGCAATTTACATGTAAGCAATGTAAGATAATCCAAAAGAATGATCCAATCTCGAGGAATCAACAGAAGTACTGCCACAGATGAGCAGCCCTTGCAGTGCTTGTACTGCAGTATAACATGCTTGGAAATATAATTCGCAAGTAGTATAGCCCCTTGTCCATCAGTCGCCATGGTGGGATCCCGATTTCCAGATTGCTTTCTTCATCCAGCGCCGCTTAAGATACTATTTATCAATGAGGTCAACGCTGGTTTCAGTGCCGATGAATCTCCGGAGAAGATCAATCATGGGTTGGACATGTACTTGGGCAAAGGTGGGCAACTCCCAACAATTCAAGTCGTGGAAAAGGTAGTTCATCTGACAAGAGGCATGCCAAAATAGTATACTAAAGAAACAGTGTAGGCAAAGAAGCCACTTGCTCTTGATGGAGATTCAACTCATGGGTATCTACCCATGAGTTGGCAATGTTGCATTCATTCACCACATCCAAAAAAATTGATATTTGGGGAGACTCAGGCACATCATCTCACTCTACCAGATCGGCCGCCCTGTCCATACTATTGATGAATCTGGCCCTCGGCTTGCCTCGGTACAAAACAGTTTCAGGAACGGATGCTAACTATTTAAGTGCTCAGATTCTGGACAAACACCTCAAGCCCCGGCGTATCTGGATCCCAGATGCGATATCAGGTAACCATAAATTTATTTGGAACATGATAAGCGGGCCAATGGATCAAGGAATGAGGCCTCTGCATGTTCGGGTGTATCCGTATCATAACAAAGAGACTCATTTTTTGGAACTTGACGGCACGATGCGCGCCTTCCAAGAGGCTGAGGCGGGTGACGTTCTTTTGCTCCATGCCTGCGCGCTTAATTCTACGGGAATCGATCCTGCAAGGGGGCAGCGGAAGGCCGTATCGAACTTGTGTTCCCATAAAAGGCTGTTTCCACTTTCTGACCTGACATAGTATGCCAGCCATTCCCAACCTCATGTTCACTCCTCCACAAAAAACGCACAGATGGAATTAATCTCTCGCAACTGGGTCACTCGACGCATGGGCGATTCGCCACTTTGTCGACAGCAACCTCGAGCTATGTGCTGCGCAATTCTTTTCTAAAAACAAGTCGCTATGTGGTGAGCGTGCCGGCACATTTGACCTTGTTACGGGCACTGAAAACGTGTGGAGCCTCGGGTGAGTGGAGTTATATTGACAAGCAGGTAAGGGAAACCGCGCGCGCCCACCTCACAACCCCCGGGGCACCTAAACTTGAGGGTTTCATTTACGCTTAAACCTTACTTTGACAGGTTGGCATGTTTGCTTGCACCAAATTGACTGAGAGGCACACTATCCTTGGATGCATCATAACCATTGATAAAAAGGACACCCCGACAGGGAAGACCGCAGGTATGCAGCCAGCTACCCCATATCCGGACACTTCCCGCAATATCCTTTCGGTCAAGGATGTACAGAGCACGTAACTCATATGGAATATTGCGTCGAGGGTCTCATACAGACCCCTTTTTACGCGCATATATCAGCGGCGTAGAATGTGCCATCCCACTCGGAACTTTATCCTTGCTGTTCGCCATCATAGTGGGTGAGATGTGTCAATACACTTGATGATCTGGCCTGCACTAGCCAAAGCTAGGTCCAAATACTGCGCCGTTCTGCAACCAAGATCTAATGCATCCGAATTTGGGTGACTTGGTTAGTGACGTGGTTTCGTGAGGGGTGGTAGGTATACATAGTGCATGTGCATATTTGCAGCTTGTGAGCAGTGGGCTGTAGAAGCCACATGGGTAAGCCGCATGGCTACGAGGTCCTATAGGAGGCGCAGCTGTAATTGTACCTACTGGGAAACATCTTGATTGTTCCTGGGATCTGAGTATATTGTGAGTTGTTAAACTAGAGCTGCACGTCCTTCACACGCCAGCCCATCTTCATTTATATTCTGCCTTCCGTTGACGCTCGACTCATGTCAATTAGTTGTTCTTGGGGAGATCAACTTGCGCAAGTCAAGGCAATCTTGGAATCTGCAGGGGACACGTAACCTAAGTATAAGCCCTACCATGCAACAAGTCAAGGTTTTTATCGGATTAGGTAATATTATAGCCCATTTTAAGGCACTGTTCATGAGGCTTCAAACAGTCACGTAACCAAAGTGTGGTATTCCACTGTTGCATAGCCGACCCAACAAACTGACCATGGTATAGGCAAAATATAGAGTAGGTACATGTCAATTACCTAAAGGATTGACCATGTCGATCTCTATTCGGTGATCCATCAGGCGGCTAGCTGAATCCTGCAGATGATCAATATACTACCATGCGTATTACACAGAGTAACTTATACCCCGCAGAGACTGCAGGCCCCAGCTCCCCTGCAGGTGCTGCAGATTACGATCTCGCCATATGCACACTGATGTGGGTATTCCCGTACTAGCTTCAATCCAGATCTTCGATCCAATCGATCTTCCTAGCACGCGGCATGGCGTCTGCAGCCAAAGGCCGAGAACTGCACTGTGAGGGCCAATAGTTGACACCCGTACAAAGAGATCAAAATTTTACCTAATAGGTACTTCTAATGCCTCGAAGTTTTGGTCTTTTGGAGGTTTGGCGCTGCAGCCCAGTTTCTTGTGACATTCTCAGCTGTGCATATGCTAAGGAGTATATAATATGTCTCGTTCTCACATGATGGGTCTCCTTTCTCCCATTTTCCTATTTCTGATCAACAAGCAGACCCGAAATACAAATAGTTCAACATGGGAGATATTGGTCAGACCTCAGAGCGTTTCTTACCCCCAAAGACACCCCAGTCATTCCCATTGGATAAAAGCAACATCTACCCGTCAGGCGAGCAACATGTAAGTATCCCTATAGTGGTCCCAAGAGAAGATCCAAGAGCTCACCAACTCAGGGAGTGAGCGTTTCTTTGCCTACATGGGACTCTGTAATTGGACTGTCCCGAAAGGAGGACTGGGTTCTGAATAACCTGGAATGCAGCTATCCTCGGTATGCCATGTATTGATAAGATAAAGAATCGAACTAACGAAATATTTAGATTTTATATTAACAAACCAGTTCGAGAACTCTCATCTGCTGTCCTCCGACGGCTTCTTGCCTCGGATAACAATGTGCGTTCCATGGTATTTGCCTCTGCTACCGCTGCACGAAGATGCCTCGCAACCCTGAGAACCTCTAGGACCCATGTCGAGAATCCGACGGTCTTCGAGGTCGCTTCTTCATGCCTCTAGAGTCGTTCCAAGGTGCTACAGCATGTCACTGGGCAAGTTTCTCCGTCGTTCTTTCCCATTCGAGTTATTGAAAGAAGCATTGGCATTTTGGAGAGACACTGGTAGTGGATTATCTACTCAGCATGCTAAGTTCTGCCTAGGTGAGCTGGAGTATCTTGATTGTGATTCGGACAATCCAGAATTCCGCAGTCCAGCTCCTCTGAAAAGAGATCATCGCCGTATCCCCCAATCACTGGCTTGTGTTCAAAGTGGAAGCTGCGCCTGAATTAAGGTCCATTCTTGCAAAGCTGGCTACCTCTGATCGGCCAGGTGAGCCGGATGTGCATCCAGATGATGTATTCCTCTATCCAAGCGGAATGAATGCCATATTCTCGCTGTCGGATAGTCTATCCTCGATAACTCCTAACTCGAATGTGGCGGCTTTTGGGTACGATTATCCTATGTTTTCCCCGAATACTATATACTAACAAAGTATCTATAGGTGGCTGTACCCAGAAACAGTCGAAGTCCTCCGAGGCGGTTCCTGGGAAGCGTGCCTGTCTTACAAATTCGGAACAGGAAGAACTAGACCAACTAGATGAAACACTCAAATCCGGTCAACAGATCAAAGCTCTGTTTTGCGAATTACCCAGCAACATCCTCCTCTGCTCGCCAAATCTCCCTCAGATCCGTACTCTCGCCGATAAATACGATTTCATCGTAGCCTGCGATGATACAGTCGCAGGTTTCGTTAACCTAGATGCAATTTCCTATGTTGATATCATGGTATCGAGTCTCACGAAGACATTCAGTGGGACGTCTAATGTCACAGGAGGAAGGTGAGACCCAGTCGCACATTTCCTCAAACATATACATACATGGATGCACAAGTGAAAGCTACAAAGACCCAGCCTCATCATAAACCCCAACTCCCGTCACAGGGACACAATAAAAACCGCTCTCTCAACCAAATACCAAGAAACATTCTTTCCACTGGACATCTTCACACTAAGCGAAAACTGCCAAAACATGGCCTGGCGCGTGAAACAATGCAACGCAAATACACTCCCACTGGTGGACCTCCTCAACAAACACAAATCCGTCGCAACAGTCCACCATCCATCCATAGCACCGACAGCATCAGTATACGAAAGACTCCGACGGAAAGGTGGAGGCTACGGTAACGTGCTGAGTATAATCTTCCACAACCCGGCCAGCGTGGAGCATTTTTATAATGTGCTAGATGTGTGCAAGGGGTCGAGCTTTGGGACGAATTTTACGCTGGTTATTCCTTATGTTCAGTTGGCGAATTATTGGAATCGGGAGAAGGTTCCTAAGTATGGGGTGCCGCAGCATATTTTGCGGATGAGTGTTGGGTTGGAGGATTGTGAGCAGTTAGTTGATACTGTTTCCAAGGCGTTGAAGGAGGTGGATATTTTTGAGGGTAATCCTGTTTAGCTGGTATATATTGGTATAAATTTTTTCGGCTATACTTCGATGCAGAATATTGGTGCATCCTCGGCTCTGGGTGTTGGTTAAGGTCTTTTCATCTCTTCACACAGTACTAAGTATTGGTTTTCCTGCGCATGTGTAGCAATCAGCTTATCACTCAATATCCTGTTGTATGTAAATAGAATGTGTTGATGAAGACGTATAGGTTAGCACCACTAATAGCCCGTGATGCAGCCCTACGTCTATCAGATGGTGGCCTCAGGCCGCACTATACACGGATTTCCGCATTGGGCTTGGCTTCAATTGCCGAATGCGGCAGGGATCTCCGGTTGCGATAGTCCTCGACTTTGCCTTTGCCTCTCTCGGGCACAGGCCTGACATTCAATCTACTTGTACTTCATACCCTTAATAAGCTTTTCTTGTAACTTGCACTGCTGTCCCAACGTCCAGTGAACAGGCACTGATGCATCGTCCCTGCTGATCACCCCGCTCCTCCCCACCCTCACAGTCGCGGCTGTCGTCATCTCCGAGACGGCCAATTTCGCTGCCTCTGAACGCCCGACCTATTTTAAATCTGGGTCCCACGCCATTTTTTGTGGCGCGGGGCACCAAATCGAACAGGTCTTGCGTGGTTGTTTCACTTTTACCTTGGCACCTGACTGACTGGAAACTGGAACTCTTATCACAGATTACTTTTCTTCCTCTTTCAACCTTCCTCTTCCCTCTCAACCCGCTCTCATGCCTCTCACTGTCCTCTCCCGATCGCAGCTTCGCACTCTGCTGCACTCCCTCTCCCGCGACGAAGTCGTCGATCTACAGCGCAACCTCGCCGAAGCCCTGCGCGAATACTCCAGCGGATCCCAGGATAAGGGTTGCTCGGCGGCTTACCAGCCCCAGAGAACTGCTATCACCCGTCACAATGGCTGTACAACACTCTTCATGCCCGCTACCACGGGCAATACAATTGGCATCAAAATGATTTCCCTGCAGGACGGGGCTGTTGCCGGTTGTGCTGTTGAACGCGGCGCCATAGAAGCCCAGGAACTAGACCAGGCCTTGTCCCGGAAGCGGGGTTCCTTCCGTAACTCGGTGGCCTCGCTTTCCTCTGATCTGAGTGACTTGTCTGTCGGCTCTTCCCAAGAGGACAAGGAAGACCAGGAGGACGACGACAACTCAGTCAGCCCTTCTGTCACTACCGCAAGCAGCGCGGACAGCTCAACCCTTCTCACTGGATGTGTCAACCAACAAAATGTGACCGGCAGCATTTCCACAACGCATGGCGCTTGGCCGGGCGCAGGCACTCGTGACACATCGCCTCGCGGCAGTGTGACGCTGCTGGACGGCGAAAGTCTGCCTTTTGCCTTGATCAACGCTCATGAATTGACAGCGTTCCGCACGGCCTTGGCCTCGCTGATGATGTTCAACAAGCGCAAGAAGGTGCGCAACCTTCTGGTGTTCGGCGCAGGTACTCAAGCCTATTGGCACATCCGCTTGGCACTTGTTCTTCGCGGCGAGGACATTCGTCGAGTGTACATTGTGAACCGTTCCTTTGACCGTGCCGCCAAGGTTTTGCGTGACATCTACTCGCCTGAAAACGCCGAATGGCGCCGAGACATCAAGTTTTCAGCAATGAGTAGCGAGTTCGGCGAGTACAGCCGTATATTGAAGGAGCATGTGCGCAAGGCCGACGCGATCTTCTGCTGCACTCCCTCTACTGAGCCGCTCTTCCCTGCGGAGTTCCTCACTTCGCGCGAGGGCCGCCAAAAGGGCCGCTTGATCTGTGCGATTGGGTCCTACAAGGCTCACATGACCGAGATTCACCCCGATATCCTCCGGGACGAGGTCAATGTGCAGCCGCCGCATCGCCACTTCCACAAGCACATCCACCGCAGTGGTGTGGTCGTAGTTGACAGTCTCGACGCGGCCGTCAAGGAAGCGGGCGAGATCATCCAAGCCGGAATCAAACCGAACCAAGTGGTTGAACTGGGTGAATTGCTTATGGTCCGTGATGCTACGCGGCAGGCCGAGACCGTCGATGAGGAGAAGAGCTTGCGCGAGTGGTCGCAACGCGGGAATGTGATCTACAAATCGGTTGGTCTTGGATTGATGGATCTGGTCACCGGCGGAGATTTGGTGCGCTTGGCGCGGGAGCGGAAGCTGGGAACGACAGTGGAGGACTTTTAATGTGTAGAATAACTTACCCTTTGCATGTTTATTGCTTCATGTTTATTGGTCTAGAGAGTGGTCTGCCAAGAACTCTCGAGCCGTCGGAGCGCCCAAGCTATTAAGAAAATTAAATGGAGAAATACGAGCCCAACAGAATAGCATTGAATGAGGGTAGAAATGAGTAACTTAAGTTAAGTTAGTGAAAAATACTTAAGTTATGAGGTGGAGCTCCGCATGGGCCGATGTTATGCGTCATCCAAGTCCAAGGTCGGACAAAGTTGACTACGACTGTGGACGGTGACTGTGGACTGTTATTCTCCCCTCCCACTCTCCTTATTCACATTACGAATTCAATCCTTAGTACTGGAGAGTGATCATCAGCTTTTTCCTTGTCAATCCCCGCAAGTGAGGGGCCAAGGGATAAAAAGTCACCGTCAACCTTTTCCGTGTTCCTAAGCTTTTTCTCTTTCTCTCCGAATCACCTCGTCATGCGATACACCACCTGCAACTTGCCCAATGGCCTCACCTTCACTGTCTCGCCAGTCTTTGGTGGGGTAACATTCAAATCCACCGACTTCAACGTCCAACAGAACCCCACCTTTCCACCGGGCTGGACGATTATCATACACACTGAAAAGCCCAAAGATGCTGTCAAACCTCCCCCAAGCTCGGACAGTGAGCGCGTTAATGATGACGATAACATTACGCGCTTCACCATCCCCACCTTGGACCGCGATTCGCTCTACATCTCGTATATAGTCAACCCGCCCTCTAGTGACTTCAAACCTGTCACGTCGCCCACGCGCCAGATTGCCATGATGCTGTGGGCGACCATGTGGTGGTATTTCCACGAACCTGAGCCAGATCTGCACCTCGAGACGACGGCGTCAAGCTTGACGCCCCACGGCGGACGGCCAAAGGGCGAATGGCGCATTAATATCAAGCGCGAGGGCATCTTCAAAGGCCGGAACTTGCTCCAGAAGCTCGAGCGAATGGGTTTAATAGCCACCGAGGACTCCTCGGTAGGTCTGCAGCCGATTGAAACAAGGGACTCAAGCAGCTGGTCCAACATGTTCGTCAGCCGCCGGAGCTTCTGGCAGCTCGATCCGCGTCTTTTCCTCTTTACTCTGACGCCACGCGCCGCCGGCCCTCCATCTCCGTCGTTGTCACCATACCACTCACGACAAGCATCCCCAACCCCGGACGGCCTATCATGCTCAACAGCACTAGGGCCAACAGAGGCAACATTCCACACAGCCAATGTAGGCGCGTTCACCTCCGCAGGCCCCTTCAATTCAGGAAGCCACCTGCCAACATACTACCCGCCCGCCCCAACCCAATACACCTTCACGCACGGCGTGCGGCATCCCGTGCGCCCGAAACCACCGCACCAGGGCGAGGTCTTCTACGTACGGTACATCCCAAGCGTGAGCCAGTACCTCTCATTCCGAATCCCATTTGTGCCCATGACAAAACCAACTTCGATCCCGGGCTCAAGCGGTGGCGGAGGCAGTGGGAGTGGTCGACCCGGAACACCGGTTACATCCGCTGTCACGAGTATCGAGCAGCATCTCTGCGAGAATGTCTCCTCAGATGTGGATACCTTGCACAGATGGATGAATGTCCCGCGCGTAGAGGCGATGTGGTCAGAAGGCGGACCGAAGGCTGCACAGGAGGAATTCCTACTTGCCAATTTGACGAGCCGGCATAAATTCCCTGTTATTGGATGCTGGGACGGGAAGCCATTTGGGTATTTCGAGATCTATTGGGTGAAGGAGGATCCGCTGGGCAGGTTGCTGGACCGGGTTGATAACTATGATCGGGGTATTCATCTGCTTGTTGGCGAGCAGGAGTTCCGTGGTGCGCATCGGGTTGCCATTTGGTTGAGTGCTTTGGTGCATCATTGTTTCCTGGCTGATATGCGCACCGAGGCTGTTATTTTGGAGCCCAGAGTTGATAATCTCAAGTATGTGTCCCTCCCCCATCTCCCCCCTTCGTATTCGCATACTGACATCTCTTACAGACTCATCAATTACCTCCAGGAAGCTGGCTTCTATAAAGAAGGTGAGGTTAGCTTCCCGCATAAGCAGTCTGCTGTTATGAAGATTAAGCGCGAGTTCTGGGAAGCGCCTGTTCTTTAGATTGTCGCTTTAGTGAGACAAGTACGAGTAACAAATAAACTGTGTTTTTCGCTGCATCTGTTTTCTTGCCATTTAATTCACTTGAATACAGTGGACCTCTTAGATATTTGGATTGCTAGTGACTGCTGGTGATAGTATGGAGTACTACCAGTAGAAGAAACAAACCCATGTATACTTTTGGTAGGGGTATAACGTGCCTGGGGGTAGTGATAATACCAGGGCCCCAGTCTTTCACGTCTCAGCATCTCTTCTAACCCCTTTCAAACAGCTGTAACCATATGATAAATCCCATCCTACATATAACGTCGGCTACGGATATATGTAAATCGAAACATCGGCATCAACCACCGAATCCCTCGGGAGCCTCAGCCGAGATCCGTGACACAAAAGATATACAAACCAAACCCCTCCCCCAAATCTCCAATTGCCCCTCAATTCATTCGAAAACACCTACTACAAACTCAAAAGACCAAGAACAATGCCCACAGAGCAAACACTCGGCTTCATCGGATGCGGTAAATAACCACACCAATCTATACACACGAACCCAACCCAAATCTAACAAACCACAGGAAACATGGGCGGAGCCGTCCTAAACGGCATCCTAACCTCCGCATTCCCAGCCAACAGTCAACAACAGGACGTCTCGACAAGACCACCAGTAACCAACTTCAAAGCTTGCACAAAAACCACCTCCTCAGCCCAACGGCTTCAATCCACAATCCCCAGCCACAACAAAAACCAAGTAGAAATCCTCTCGGGAGAAAACGTGCGCACAATGCAAGACTCAGACGTCATAATCCTAGGCTGCAAACCGTTCATGGCGGAAGATGTCCTAGGCGCCAAGGGCGTGCGGGAAGCGCTAGCTGGGAAATTGGTTATCAGCATGCTGGCCGGACAAAGTGTTGAGAAATTACTGGGGATTATCAGAAGCTCTGCTACTGAAAATGGAACTGAGACTGGGACGGTTGATCCGATAATCATGAAAGCAATCCCGACTATGGGCGCGCAATATCGTGAATCGATGACTATCCTTGAAGAACCGGGTGCAAATGTCCCTGCTTCGATGATCGAAACGACGGAGTGGATTTTCAAACAGGTTGGTACGATTAAATACCTACCGGCTAGTTTGACGGGGCTGGGGACAGTCCTTGTTGGAGCGACGTTGGCGGCGTTGACGCTTCCCATCGAGGGATTACTGGATGGGTGTGTGGCGGAGGGATTGAAACGGGGCGATGCGATGGAGATTGTGTTGCAGGGGATTCGGGGGCTTTCTGCTTCGTTGGAGGCTGGGACGCATCCAGCTGTGTTGAGGGAGAGTATTTCTTCGCCGAGGGGGTGTACGATTCAGGCGCTTTTGAGTCTTGAGAGAGCTGGGGCTCGGAGTGATTTTGCTGAGGCTATGGTTGCGGGAACCAAGCATTTGAGGGAGAAGATGTAATGGATGGAGATGAGCATTAACGTTAGATTGCATTGGTATGTTAAATATGAACGAATATACAGCCGGTGTATACAGTGTGTGAACAGTGCCCCGAGGGCTATATAATATCATCTGCACTTGAACTCGAACTCCAAATCCATTTGTACCGTTTCCAATTGTTCATCCCCAAATATCATCATCACCCTTGACTAAATCATCCTCGTTCAATACTTGAAGGCCATTGCTGCGCTCTTCTCGCTTGCGCTGGCGCTTAGTCACTGTGCGTCCTGGTGTGAAGGGCGTTACAGGAGTGAAGGGCATGTATGGGCTGTATGGTGTGGCCATGCCGGTGACCGGGCCCGCCCGGGTCTTCATGGGCCGTTCCAAGATGGTAGTCTTGGTTGCCGGAGCACTTTGCGGTGGGTAGGCCTCACGGAAAGGAAGAGATGATGAAGGCGACGCCGTAGCTAAGCTCAGAGGTGCTGGTGCTGGTGCACGAGCACGCCCAGGGGCAGGCTTGATTGGACTGAGCATTGGCTGTTGGGCCACAGGCTGTTGGCTCGCCGGGTGCTGTCTGGGCACCACTGGTGGAGGACCGGGATTATAGATCCGGGGCGAGAGGGGCGGGTTATCAAACTCATAGGCTCGGGGTGTAGCCGCAGCCGGCGAAGCCATTGGGGATGATATGGCCATTTTGCGGAGGGCCAGACGTGGGGAGCGCACCTTGCTCGGGTCTGGATTCGCGCGGGAGCCCGAGTTGAAGAGTTTTGACAGGCGGGAACTGTTGAATCCCTTGGTCGGGGATTTCAACGGCGCCAGAGAGTTGTCAGAGCCATGGGAGCCACGATCTGTGAATGGATTTGTGAGCTGGCTGTCCGGGGACTGGGCATAGAACTCTGGTTCCTTCGCGGACACATCGGGGGCTGAGGCCTTTTGGGCATCGTGCTCCATGACAGCAGCATACAGCATCTCCATCTCATCCTGGGCTCGTTGCCGGTCGGTGGCGACGATAGACTCGTCGACGGTCAACATGCTGCCGTTGACAGAAGGTTGGGAAGGTCTGGTACTCCTGTTCAATGAACCCCAGGACTTGAACCCACTTGATTTGGGACTGGGAAGATCGTGTGACACAGGAGAAACTGGGCTGGGATCCATGCTGACAGGCGGTCTGGCAGGCTTCAGCATCTCCATATGCAGTGTGTAGTTGGAGGACTGGACTGTCCGACGTAAACGACGTCCGACAAACAGAAGCAGAGCTAGGATGACAGCAACGAATATCACGTAGGCGCCAGCAATACTCCCAATCTGAATTGCGAGGAGTGGTTTGTCCACGATGCGAGGAGCATCCGGTTGGGAACGTTGGATCTTTTGAGCCCCGAAGACCGGGGTGATATGGAGGGTTAGAAAAGACACACGCAAAAAGAAGGCAACCGGGGAGGGAGTCATTTCCGGCGCCTGTGTGATTTATAAGAGAGGAGAGAAAAGGGAACAAAATTATGAGCAGGTGCAGTCACTTTTGATCGACATGTCGAAGCAGCAGACGAATCTCACTCGAGAGATAGAGGTGATACATGTTCCAGAGGTGATGGGGGCGGCAGGGGAGGGGTTTCGTATAAGAGAAGCTTATAGGATGTGACGAAGTGTAGAGTCGTCCAGAATTGTCGAGTTTGCGCCTGTCGTTGGTCGCAAATACGCGCCCTCATGCACGATCGTCACTTGGCGGCGGCCACTCACAGAGCAGCTGAGGGGCTTGGCGAAGATCAGGTGAGCTCTATACTTCACCTCTATCAACATCGTCTATTAACATCATCAACATTCAGTGCTTCTTTTCAGATCTCATAGAAATATTTCGTTTTGCGCAGTGAATACCGACATGTCGAATGCTAACAGAGTCACTTCACTAGTCTGGGAAGCTATTTCCCAACTGTAGCCCATCTCAACTCATTTAAGTGAGCTTGAACAGCCCTAAAAGATCAATGTTTCTTGCGAGATGATGCGAAGTGACGTTGTCGTCCATGAGGGAGTCGGCCTCGAAAGGTTCCTTCTCTCTTCGTCACTTCTTCTCCGTCATCATTTCACTCCTCGCATCTCTCATCACATTTCATACCACTATCTATCACCGACATCGCTACACGACGTTGTTCCATTGCAATCCATTACAACTCATTTCTCTCTCCACCAATCACCCGCTGAATGGGTGCCAAGATCTCCGCTGTGCACGGCGTAAAGTCAGACCACTTTTATGACCAGGGCAATGCGATAAACGAAATCTGGGTTGGAGACGTCGAAATCATATCCCGCCTCCCCTTCGGAGACTCAGACCTCGAGCAAGCTGGCTGGCCAGCAGGAGGGTGGCCCAAAATACCCTGGCATCAATTTGTCATTCCAATGCGTAAACGAGACAACATGTCCGAATCGTTCCTCGGGATATCTCCCCCTCCAGCAGTTGATAATTGGCTGCCGACACATGGGTATCTTGGAATATACACGAGAATTGATTGGTGCATTGCATACGCACTGGGTTCCTTTCTCCTGCTCATCGGCTTTGTGCTTTACTTGATCTTCGTATACAATATCGTTTGTGCCTTCCATGTACGTCGGGGTTACAATGCTGTGCCCAAGCAGCAACGAAATCTGTCTGTTATGGGCCTTGTGTACCGACGTCCAATCCGCCGCCATGTCATGTATGCCTTCTTAAAGTTGGCGTTCAGTGTGCTCTTCGTCGTCTTGGGGATTCCGGGCGTTGTGGCAGGAATGCAGCGGTTTAATGCTGGCATGTATGTCTTTATAAACGCGACTGTCATCTGTCTGGGCTTCCCGGCTATGTCAATTCTGTTCTTCCTTTACTTGATGTACTGGTCGAGACGGCGATCCAGTGCTGTGGATAATGAGGCCGTGGGAACTCCAAGGAATGCTGTGTTTTCTCGGGCTATGAGTAATCCTGAGTTTACTGAGGCAATGAGGGCTTGCAGCGTGGATTTGGTCTTCCTGCATAGCGTCATTGAAGCTCTGGGTTCTGACGACCTCAGGTTCGTCATCCTGCAGACCGATGTACATGCCGATGGGGCTGTGTGAAGAGTCTGTGTTGAAAGTTTGACATCGCATGGATGGACTTTTTTTTGCTTTAGTCACATCATTATCTTGAGCCATTAGTCTTGGGGCCACACCCCAAGACCTTGCAGTATCAATCAGCCCGAATAACTCTCGCTCAAAGAAATATGAGGAGAGTAGATCAATCAAATTTTTATCCGTATCCAGCCGGTTCAACATCCAATATTGTACACTGTATCAAAAAGAACGAGTAAACACTTATGACTTGGAGAATAAATCCCTCCACAGTTCTTTCATACCATACCCCTTCGCCTTATCTTCATCACGAACCCGCGCGGACTGTGCCATATCTAAAGACCCAAACGCACTCGAAGCCGGCGCAACAGTCGACGACGGACGAGCGCGCTCCGTCGCCCGACGTTTAATCTCTTCCGCCAGCTGAGGTGCAACCTCAGCAAAGCATGCATTGAGCTCTCGATCGAGATTGAGGTATGCTTTACGGGCGGTAGGCGGTGCTTGGAGGTTGTACGAACGTGCAAGGGAATTGATCTGTTTCACGGCGAGTTCATGATAAGCACGCTCAATTGCGAGATAATTTGGATCTCGCAACGGAGGGAGATGGGCGAGGTTTTCGGATGGTTCTTCGCTGTTTTCGTTGCTTGTGGATGACTCGGCTCTGTGGACTATTCGGCCATCTTCGTTGATCTCGGAAACGGATGGTTCTTCGCGCAGGGAAGCTTCCAGCCTGGCTTTCTCGGCTAGCCTTGCTTCGGCGGCTGCATATGCTTTTGCTCGGTTCATTTGCGCCTCCAGGGATCCTCCTTTGCTGGAGATTAACATGGCTGCATGTCTCTTCCAGTCTGCCCGGAGACGGCTGCGGAAGCGACTGGTTTCCGTGGCTAGTTGCTGTTGCTTTTCGATCCATGGTGGTATAATCTCCTGTTGCTGGATGATTTTATTCATAAAGTATTCGGTCGTATCAATGAATGCGTTATTCGCATTATGATCCGTCTCGGTGTTGACACCCTTACCACGACGGATCGATTTAAACTGTCCGCGGGCAATGGCATCTTCGATCCGTTCTTCTGCCAGTGACGACAGACCCGAAATGGAGATTGGCATGCTTCGCGCACCGGGCGACAGGTTTTCTCGCATTTCACGGCGCATGTTCTCACGCTCTTCCTCGGAGAAGCCAGGCGATTGACTCAATGTATAGGTAGATGTGCGCTCCTTGGCCTCAGCCAAGCGATGACCGCGAGACTTCTTTGGTTTTGGGGCCGGTTGGAGGTTGACCGGTTGGGGGATTTTGTAGGGCATGCGGATTGGTTTGCTTGCGTCGTCTAGCATGCGCAGAGTTGTATCTTCCACTCTTTCCTCTCCTGTCCATGCAGGCGCAGCGGCCATCTCTCTTGTGCCTTGGCCTGCACCAGCCTGTGATGGAGTATGTGTCAATGAGTGGTCGGTTGGAGATTAGGTGGATTACTTACTGGCATATTAACTATAGAGTGAGCTGCCGCATACTCGCTCTTGAATGAAGCTGCAGCTACTCGCTCTTCGAGCTGTTTCTTCAATTCTTCTGAGAACCCGGCATGCTCGATGTTACGATGCGCAGACCGTCCACCTTCTAGCATTGCATCTTCGGTCATCTGGGCCAGACGGCGCGTCATCGCACTATCCTGTTCCTCATTTTCATTCTCATCTTTGGTCTGTTTGTCTTCTGCCTTGGCCGTAGACGCTGAGGATGTCTGGTTGCGTGGGCAAGCTGCGGAGAACCGCCCGGACAAAGACAAAGGAGCTGTCGAAGCTCTAAAGGTGTATATTGATGAAACACCTCGAAGCTGCGTTGGCAAGACGTATCTCCCAGTCATATTTGACTCAAAATAGCCATCAAAAACCCAGGAATAATGTACAGATATAAGAACAAAGAAGTGACAAGCTGCCCAGCTGTGGTCTGGATCCTGGTGGCCGATAAACTGCTGACTCATCCACCTCTGCGGAGTCAAAACTTTGGATTTTGTTTGGCGAAGACTTCCCGTCGCCGGCGCCAGTTTCTCAACCTCAGTCTCGTCCACGATCATTCAAGGCATCTTGCCTCCTGCCGTACCGCTTACTCTTCTCGCTCCCATCCCGTTGAACCTCATAATTTCCCACCATGGCGCCCAAGGGTTCCCTTTCGACCCGGCTCAATCCGATGCGTCTGAACACCATCAATCACCTCCGTGTTCGCCGACCGAATCAGAATGAGCAGAATCCCTGCGTTACAGTGATGTCTTCCATGCTGAGTACGTTCATACCAGTGTCATTGCGCTGCCAGTGGTTTTGTTCTCCAATCGCCCTATCTTCGCAATTGGATGGTCCATGACATGAAATGTCACAAGTTATACACGGTAACTAACAATACATCTTTACAATAGACTGCTGGGCATCTTCTGGCTACGGCGCAGAGGGATGCGCCGCTCTGGAGGCTCAATTGCGCAAGTGCATGGACGCACCGGTATGTCCAACCCAACTTCGCCCTTCCTCGGAACTCTCCCACTAATAAGCAATTTGTACAATCCAGAAATCCCAGGAAAAGAAGAAGAACACCGTCAACTACCACCTGATGAGAATGTACCCCAAGGTCGTCGGCCCGCGCAAGAAGGACGGTGTCCTGGGTTAAATGTTGATTACGGACGGATTGTCCTCGGTATTGCATCGGGTGCTTAGCAGCAGAAGCGCGTTGTCCATCTGGAGTTATTGGGTTTCTTTTGATACACTTTTTTGCAACCCCTCGATCCCCCTCTTGAAAGATTTCCGAGTTGGGGTGGCTATTGCATCATTGATGGCTACGGGAGTTGGCTCATATGTACAGTATATAACTATGTGGGATATGGAATTACCTGTCAAAACAATTGATTATACTCTTATTTCATGCTATTTCTAGGTAATAAGGGGCATCTCTTGCTCTTCTCAAATTGCTTCGAACTTCAGAATCAATTTGTCACCTTGTGGCTTGACGGTATAAGCGTCGATTGCTTCAATATCGTCATCGTTGACAATAATGGTGCGGAAATTGGTGTATATCGCAGCGACGGCCAACTTCATTTCTGTTGAGCAGCTATTAGCCTGAGTTTTTGGGGCTCATCGTCAATCCGTACCTTGCAATGCCAGATTACTCCCAACACACATCCGCCCTCCACTTCCAAACGCCCAGAACCACCGACGTCTCTCATCCAGCTCAGCAGCTGAGTTCTCTTCAACCAGCCACCGCTTCGGCTGCCAGCTCTCTGGGTCGGGGAACACCTCGGGATTGCGGTGTAGAGAATAAGCTTGAGCATTCACTCTAGTGTTAGGCGGAATATCCTCATACCCAGCCAAAGTACAAGGCGGAGATGGCGTCACCCGAGGTTGGATACCCGGGATGGGAGCGTGGAGTCTCAACGTCTCCGTTACAACGGCTTCCAGCAAGGGTAGGTTATCAATTGCCTTGGCCGACGGGAGCTCTGCAGACTTCGGATAGGAGATCTGGGGATTTAGGGTCAACAGCTCTTGGCGGAGTTGATTCTGCACATCTGGATTCCGGGAAAGTTGCCAAAGCAAGTACGTGAGACCAACCGCGCTGGTTTCAAACCCTGCTGTCAGCTGGTCATACATCTCGCAAGCAATATCGAGTCGCTGCTGGGCTTTGTCCACTTCCGCGACGCCCTTCTTTGCCGAATCTTTGTCTAGAGCTTGTTTCAGCTGCTTGTACACGCTGGGCTCAACGCCCGGCTCGGTTGTCGCGATCAATTGATCTCCTCTGTCGCACAGGTCTAAAGCCCACGCATCGAGCATTGCATTGGCATCATCACAGTACTTCGGTATCACCCGCAGACCGACACGTCTCAGCCAGCCATCCAGATAAGGGACCTCCTGCGCATAGAACTCAAATGGCTTCCTGCACATATACAAATGGAGCCAGTGTTTCCGCAGGGACTCGTCTTGTAGGAAATTCGTTCCGTTCTGCAGACCGAATAGATAGGATGACACGAAGTCCATGGTCAGCCCTTGGTTCAGATCATGCACATCAACTGCTTTTTCAGACGAAGCTGCTTCGTGGAGAAGCGGTAGCAGACGGTCGAAGACGACTGCATTGGACACAACCCCCAAATGAGGAGACGTCTGCAAGGTTGATTTGGAGTAAATGTTGGACAACATCCTCTTCCGGTTTGAGTGTGCCTTGCTTCCGGTCATGGTGAACATGCTCACTGTTCTATTGCAGCTGGTGAGTCATTCGTCTTCCTGGCATGGGGGATACATTCATACTAACCCGAATGAACCGAAGACTCGTGGATACCAGTCATGTTTCTCGAATCCACCTGTGTAGACAGACTTGATTCCGCCGTCGACGCAGTTGATGGAGATTTCAGATGGTCCCAGTCTGACAATCGGACCTAGCTTCTCATGGACTGCTTGGATGGTTCTGTTGTTTCGGCTTGTGAATCGCCTCCACAGCATCCATGCTGGGGAGATGGGGGCACTCCAGTGGGCATTGGGGATCTTGGACAGAGGCGATAGAAATGCTGGATATATGATCACTTTGTAGATGACGAGGACAGCCAGGCCTGTTATGGCCAGTGTAGTGACTGACAAAGTCATGTTGAACAGAAGGAAAGAGTTGTCCTTCTTCCACTTGAACTGGTCTCTCTCGACTCTCGGTAATGATCTGTAGGGGAGAGGAATAAAGTTGAGGGCCGAAGGATAGATAAGGAACACTCTATACAACGGGTGCTAAATGTTAGACTAGCCAACGCCCATCCGTGTATTACAGGTGGTGCCGAGGGTGATCCCTAATTGCAAGATTAACCTAGCTCCCCAATATCGGCTTTTTACTCACTCCGATTCGTCTCTACCTTTGCCGACGGCCAACGTTTAGGTAATTGGGTTCCCGCACTTGGAGATAGAGTTGCAATGTAAGGAGGGGATCATGCACGTTATAGTTCGAATAGTAGAAATAGCTGCGTCCAACGAGAACTGCGTTATTACTCCTCCCCGCGAATGCGATAAGAGATAAGGAGGTGGACAGTCAACGGTTGCGACCGAAATGCCAATATAGATTGGCCGAACATATATACCCTGGTCCATAAGATGAAATCTCCATTCCATATTTCCTTCGCTCTCCTTTTGACCAAAGTACCACATCATCAGGAGGTATGAGTAAATATCACCCCTATGTATAGAGCGCATTGACCGCAATTGTCTCATCCAATCTGCACATGCATATACAGTAGGCCACTAGTTTGACTATGTAATTTTATTCCGGCATTTAAAGAATGAATGAACAGTTGTAACTGTCCTTTCCACCTTAAAAAACATGAGCCCAGCTCTATACATTGCTTTGTTCAGTAGAAAAAGGATCATATTCAAGCGAGCCCTGCAGGCGGCCGGTATGTGCTTACGTCATCGCTACCCAACCCGCAATTGCTTATCAAATCGTTCAGTAGTTATGTCCTCACACGATCAACGATTGTTGCATAAATCAATCTTTTGATATACTTGCCACTGGTCCAATGGGATTCTTTGTTTAATACGTTGTTGCCTGCACTAAACCATTCTCTTGCATAAAGCCAAAGCACGACAGTGGCGGGGCTGACAAATAAGCACCAGGATGATCTAAAAATCCCAAACACTTCATTCACAGATAGCACCTTCCTGCTTTCAAGATGCTGTCCGATCTGCCCTCAGAGATAATCTATCACATTGCAACATGTCTCCCAACAGCCAATGCATTGGCCCATCTAGCCCAGACATGTCATCGACTGAACAAGATTATCACCGCCGAAGACTCGAGGATCTTCCGAGCCTTTGTTCAAAGCAGATTCCTGGCTGTTAAGACACCTCCGTATTGGAAAGATGCGGCTCAGGCCCTGACTTCCCGGTCCCGGGCTCTGGACAGGAAAGCCATCATCGGGCGATTCGTTGTGCCATCAGAAACTGCCATCGAGATCGGTTGTCCTGAGCTCTCACGTTCAGACAATCCGACCTTGGGATACCGGCCTGTGATCGACTCATACGAAGTGTGGAATGGTAAAGGCTGGGCTGATAGGAAAGAGGTACTCGCCTGGGGTGCTGCCAACCAGCTGGTGATGAGGTTCAAGCAAACTGGTGCTCATCCTCAAGAGAAGTGGGTCATGTTCAATGATGTTGAGGATGTCAGCAGCTATGATGATATCTCTTCCCTGCATCTTCTATCCTCGAGACCAGAATACAGCCATGATACCGATGTCGAGCATCTCATTTTTGGTCGAATCCGAGGTGACATTGTTCACATTGCAATTTCACCGAAAGACGCCACCCACAGCTACAAGAAAAAATTCCTCACATATGGACTAAAACTCGACAACACAGATCTAAGTGACGACCCAGAACCTGTCCTGGCAGCTCATTTTGACAACGGATCCATCGCCCTCTACCACACAGCAACAGACAAAGAACAAGTCGAACCATTCACATGGCTCCGCCCAGACGGCACGCTACGAAACAAATACTCAAAATTGCTATCCTCATCCCTAGTCGTAGTATCAACAGGAGACATCAAAGAATCCCTATGCATTTCAAACGTCACACCTAACGGCATCTTCCCTTACCGAACAATCAGCGTCAACAGCCTAAACTCCGACTTCACAAGCCTATCAACAAAGGCCAACATCGGCGCCATCGAACCTCTCAACAACCACCCCCTCGCCGGTCCCTCAGGCGAAGTCTTCCTAGCCGCATGGGACGACTTCGCAGTCCGACTGCACGACCTACGCTCTCCGCGACCCTACGAAGTCGCCTACAAAGACATAACAGACCTCAATCCCATCTACAGTCTCCGCACATTCGGACACAACCACTTCCTAGCCGGAGCTGGCGGCGAAGCCTTGGTTAAGATCTTCGATATGCGCATGTGCAATACGTACAGCTATCTCGATGCGCAGGTACCCAGTCCATCTCAAATACATACCAAGCAGCCCAACCCCAACGGCAAAAATACAACCAACAAAATAACCACGGGTTCTCCTCTCCACTCACAAAAGGACTTCTCAGTCTTTCTCTCTAATCCCGCACCCGTCCCACGCACCTCCCGAGCCCGTCGGCGTCTCCACTACCGCGGTCCAATCTACACAATGTCTACACCATCCCCATCCTCACCAACCGTGTACGCAGGCATCGTCGACGGAGTCGTGAGTCTAGATTTCGCATCTACAGATGACCTAACCGGATCGCGGAAGGGGTGGTACGAGGAAAATCTGGGGTTGGGACTAAATACCGGTCCAGGACCGTCATCTGATGTGACTCGAGATGCGATTGATCTGGCTGGGTATGAGCGTCCGAATGTGGATAGTCATAGTACTACGACTATTACATCTAAGTTGAGGAATCAGCGGGCGTTTTGGGAGATTCCTTCTTCTGATGAGGGACTTGAGATTGTTACTGGTTGGGATCGGAGGTGGAAGCCTTTGGAGGAGGCTGGGGCTTGGAGGAGGAGGGATTGATATGGATGTGATTACAACAGGGGTTATAAATGTGTAAACAGTGCTACGAAGTATTGGACAGTTTCGTTACGAACGCCTTGAAGTGAGTGTACCGTTTCATACATTGTTTCCCCCCTGCTCTAGCCTCTCTTTTTCCCTCCTTTTTGCCCATTTTCGAGTGCCTCGGATTAATCACCGAGATCATATAAAGGCGGGGGTGTGAAAGGACTTATGACCCCTGCTGTATGCATGTTCTGGGTTAGTTTGCTACATATCCTGTACATGGAGATTGATAAGGCTATACGGATTGTGTAAATGCATGTACGTATTCGGAAGCTAGTGGTTGTAGAGGAAAAAGGATCCCAAACTTTTGATTGTAAGCTAAGTCAAGTAAGCAAAATGTGGATCCAACAGCCTTCTCTGAAGCTCCATGTGCGCCATGCTGAGTGAAATTGGAAAAGTATGAGGGAATTACACGTGTGGTATATGAAAAACCTATCTCCAGCATTTATCCACCGCAGCAAGCGTTGATGGTTCCTGCGAGCATTGCAGTAACCAAGTAAAAAGTGAGTTCCCCTTCCAAGACAGAAGCCAGGAGTCAGGCTTGGGAGAATTCCTTCATAGGATTTGGTGGCATATTTCCTGCGTGAGGGCTGTAGATAAACCAGATATTATGGCATAGCAATGCAATGTGGGGAAGCGAAGAACGATTCGTCTTTTAGTCGTCAAACTTGAAGGACTTGCCGCCAGTGATGTCAATAGGGCCGCCGCGGTATGAGCCGCGCTTCTTCTTGTTCTTCTCCTTGGTGAATCCCTTGCCGCGAGTCACGGAGAGATCCTGGAAGGCGCGGTCTGCGTATGCGTACGACATATAGTAGTTGGAGGGGTGGTCGTGGGGCAGTTCACTCAGCAGAGCCAGAGGCGTAGGGCGGGCTCCGGTGTGCTTCTTCTTGCCTTGGCCGTTGAACGGAGCAGGGCTGGCACTTGAAGAGGGTGCCTGCTCGAATTTCACGGTATTCTCGACAACGACGGGGGCAGCTTCGAGGGTGTTGCTGGTGTCAGACGAAGAGTCGGAGTCGCTGGAGTCGGATTCGGGGAGGGGGGTCTTCTTTGCATTCTTCAATGCAACCTTGGATTTCTTCTCGTCTTCCGAGTCGGATGAATCGGAGTCAGACGAGTCGGAGTCGGACGAAGAGCTCGAGGAATCGGATGAAGAGCTCGAGGAGTCGGATGAAGAGCTCGAGGAGTCGGATGAAGAGCTCGAGGAGTCGGATGAAGAGCTCGAGGAATCGGAGTCGGAGCTAGAAGAGTCCGAAGAAGAAGAGGAATCAGACGAGGAATCAGACGAGGACGAAGAAGAGTCCTTGGAAGCCTCCTTGGAAGCCTCCTTAGGAGAGACCTTGGCTTTCTTGGCCTTGGGACTGTCATCCTCAGACTCAGAAGAGGAGTCGGAAGAGGAGCTGCTGGACTCGGCCTTGCGCTTC
>ERZ1673737.1302-NODE-1302-length-24909-cov-32.462340_pt1 | contig 24909 bp, 28 predicted proteins | sample MGYA00580211_ERZ1673737 | MGnify/ENA primary metagenome ERZ1673737 (study PRJEB41218, sample SAMN15661789) | gut metagenome | host: Homo sapiens | place: Canada: London | collected 2015-08-20/2019-03-30 | study: EMG produced TPA metagenomics assembly of... | reverse complement strand
ACGGCTTCCAGATCTTCGCCAAATTCCTCGTTGCATTGATCACCCTCGGTCTTGCTGCCGCGGTAGTGAAATTCCTCCTTGGCTGGGAACTGATCCCCGGTCTGGACCCTATCTTTATGGCTCCTGGCGATAAACCCGGTGAAGTGATGCGCGCCATTGAAGTTATCGGTTCTATCTCCTGCGTGCTGTTAGGGGCGTATCCAATGGTGCTGCTGCTGACTCGCTGGTTTGAAAAACCGCTGATGAGCGTCGGTAAACTACTGAATATGAACAACATTGCGGCAGCTGGCATGGTGGCAACGCTTGCCAACAACATCCCGATGTTTGGCATGATGAAGCAGATGGATACCCGCGGCAAAGTCATCAACTGCGCCTTCGCCGTTTCCGCTGCTTTCGCCCTGGGCGACCACTTAGGCTTCGCCGCTGCCAACATGAATGCCATGATCTTCCCGATGATTGTCGGCAAGTTGATCGGCGGCGTAACGGCGATTGGCGTGGCGATGATGCTGGTGCCAAAAGAAGACGCGACCACGACTAAAACCGAAGCGGAGGCACAATCGTGAACACTCGCCAGCTATTGAGCGTCGGTATCGATATCGGCACCACCACCACCCAGGTGATTTTCTCCCACCTGGAACTGGTTAACCGTGCGGCGGTGTCGCAGGTGCCGCGCTACGAATTCATCAAACGCGAAATTAGCTGGCAAAGCCCGGTGTTCTTTACCCCTGTCGATAAACAGGGTGGTTTAAAAGAAGCGGAACTGAAATCGCTGATTTTAGAGCAATATCAGGCTGCGGGCATTGCGCCGGAAAGCGTTGATTCTGGTGCCATCATCATCACCGGTGAAAGCGCGAAAACCCGCAATGCTCGCCCGGCGGTGATGGCGCTCTCTCAATCGCTGGGGGATTTTGTCGTTGCCAGCGCCGGGCCGCACCTCGAATCCGTGATCGCCGGTCACGGAGCCGGGGCACAAACCCTTTCTGAACAACGGCTGTGTCGGGTACTGAATATCGACATCGGCGGTGGCACCGCGAACTACGCCCTGTTCGATGCCGGAAAAATCAGCGGCACCGCCTGCCTCAACGTCGGTGGTCGCCTGCTGGAAACCGACAGCCACGGGCGCGTGGTTTACGCTCATAAACCGGGGCAGATGATTGTGGATGAGTGCTTCGGCGCAGGCACCGACGCCCGTTCGCTGACCGGCGCGCAGCTGGTGCAGGTTACCCGGCGGATGGCAGAGCTGATTGTCGAAGTGATTGACGGAACGCTTTCGCCGCTCGCGCAGGCATTAATGCAAACCGGTTTGCTGCCCGCAGGTGTTACGCCCGAAATCATTACGCTTTCTGGCGGTGTGGGCGAATGTTATCGCCACCAGCCCGCCGACCCGTTCTGTTTTGCCGATATTGGCCCGCTGCTGGCAACTGCGCTGCATGACCATCCGCGCCTGCGTGAGATGAACGTACAGTTTCCGGCGCAAACCGTGCGCGCCACGGTGATTGGCGCGGGCGCGCATACCCTTTCGCTCTCTGGCAGCACAATCTGGCTTGAGGGCGTACAACTGCCGCTGCGCAATTTGCCGGTGGCGATCCCGATTGATGAAACGGATCTGGTGGGGGCCTGGCAACAGGCGCTGATTCAGCTGGATCTTGATCCCAAAACTGACGCGTACGTGCTGGCGCTTCCCGCCTCGCTGCCTGTGCGTTACGCCGCGGTACTGACGGTCATCAACGCGTTGGTCGATTTCGTCGCGCGTTTTCCGAATCCGCATCCCCTGCTGGTGGTGGCCGGGCAGGACTTTGGTAAAGCTCTGGGCATGTTGTTGCGCCCACAGCTACAACAACTCCCGTTGGCAGTCATTGACGAAGTGATTGTCCGCGCGGGGGACTATATCGACATTGGTACGCCTCTTTTTGGCGGATCGGTTGTGCCGGTGACGGTGAAATCACTCGCATTTCCTTCCTGAATGCTGTAGTTATCATGCGTGGCGCGGGGTGGCGTGGTGTTAGTGGGATTATATCCGGCTGTGTATCCGGTGAAAGTGAATGGCCTGTATAGCAAAACCCGGCGCAGGGCCGGGTGTATGGTTCGTGTTTACTGCTCCGCAGTTTCAAGCGGTAGCTCTGGCTGTAATAACTCGATAGTATTATGGTGAAGTTGTTTGACAATTGGCTTCGTTTTTCGCACTAAAGATAGTTGCTGCCCTGCGTGGTGACTGCTGTGATTGTACCTATTTAAAAGCTCAGTAACCGCGTTCACATCCACGTCACCGTGATCCAGTTCATTGAGAAGCCTTTCTGCGTCCTTTTTTAAATCCTCCTGTTTTGTCAGCATGAGTAAATGCTCTTTTAACTGGCGGTTTTCTTCGCGCAATGCGTCCCATTTGTCGTAAAGAACACCAGTCACCTTAGGCTGAAATTGCGCGATAACTACAATACTGTCACGCTCGCCCTGTTTGCCTATAAACTCATAACCTCTGACCTTAGAGTGATTGCTAAGTGTTTGATTATTATCAACTTCGATTTTTTTTCGAAGATGAATAATATTCATTCTCATTAAATCCTCGACCTTTTTGATGATCTCAAAATGGTCATACGGGTGTTTCTTATTTGCCGGAAGATTCGCGTTCAACAGGTTCATGATGTCAATTGTTGTCATCCGTGCTCCCGTAAGGTCGTTTGAGATTAATTCGTTCATGTACTACCTCACTTGTGTTGCCCTAGTCAGGACATCGGATATCACCTCCTTTAGTTGTTGCGATTCTTAACTGAATGGTTATCAAAACGCTGCGTTAACGTCATTGATATGTATCAAATTTGTTTTGTGACGCGACAATGCCTTGTGAATATCAATAAAAAACCCAGCGCTATGGCTGGGCTTCGCTTGATGGCTGGTTTTGTAGCTAATCGTTGGCTTTAAGGGTTAAGCAACAATATTAATCCCGCTCCTTGTCGCTGCCTCTTTGACGATTTTCCCCTCGTCCTCCAGTTTAGCTAACGCCTTGTACATCCAGTGGCGGCCTGGTGCGCCATGCAGCTTGCCATCTTTGCCGATCTTACCGAATGCATGTAACGCTAAATCGTCGATAGTCCCCTTGTATCCGCCTTGTTCCTTAAGCCATTGCTCAAGCTGTTCTACTTTGAATTTTGCCGGACGTCCGCCCGCCGCTTTTTGTTGTTTAGCTGGTTTTTCTGCAATATCGCTTTTGTTGTTTAGCTGGTTTTTCAACATATCAATCTCAGCCTTTAGCGCCTCGTTTTCTCTGGCTAGTTCTTCGCAACGCTTGATAAATTTTTGTTCCATGCCGTCCGGGCTATCAACGTGCGCCGTACCCATTACGATCTTCCCGTTGCTATCGAAGATGACAGCTTGCCAACCGACTGCGGCGAGCATTTTAAACACATCATCAGCGGTCTTGTTTGTTGTATCGCGACGCCCTTTAAACTTGTGGCTAGCAGCGCCTTTGCCTTTGAAGCCCATTGCCTCAGCGACATCTTGCCGCGTCATCTTGCGAGCGCGCTTGTTCATGCCTAACTCAACCCAATCCATGTATTCCATACATTACCTCAATTTGTTGCTAAACCTATTTCTTTCTAATTTATCAACAAAATTGCGGGGTGGGTAGTGGCTTTGGCGGGGAAAGTTGATAGGGATCAAAAAACCCGGCGCGGGGCCGGGCGAATGTCAACCTAAAATTCAGTGTAACCCTTTTTGCTCATTGCGTAATTGTGCCCGTACATATAAGCCTTGTCATATGGGAGTTTGCTTTCACTGCGTCCGTTAAGGTACGGCGCAACAACATTAAAGTCCTTATTGCTGTTGGCTTCCATAACATCAACACACCCATGAATCACGCCTATAGCCAGTGTGTCACTAAATCCATAGCCGTATTCGTTGCTGTCGTATTTCATTTTCTCTTTCAGCTCCATAGCGACCGCCTTACACTCGCCATAATAAGCGCTTTGTTGTAGCGGGGCGCTTGTGCATCCAACCAGTGCCAGTACCATCAAGATGATTGCAATTACCTGTTTCATGGTCTTATCCTCCATCAGTGAATAGTCGGTGCTGCCAGGTTGCCATTTAGCGCGGCTGGTGCGCCTTCTTTCATTGCTTCGTAAAGAGCATCAGCAATGTCGTGTGATAGTCCATATTTGTCGTCGATGATCTGCTCTAAAGTCATTTTCCGGAACAGTAACCGCCAGTCAGTACCGCCAGCGTTTCCAGCCTTCGCCCTGCAAACCGCCTCGACGCTGTTATGGTAAATCCAGCTAACAAGAACATTGAGCGGTATTAGCGCTGTGTTAACGTCGTCAATGTCTACAGCAAATAACTCGTTGTTGTCTGTTTCTACTGGCTGTAAGCCGAAATCGCTATACAACCAAAGGTAAGTCGCCATTGTGAGCGTATGGATAGCCATTGCGTGTGCCGTCGCAGGTTCCTCGCTAATACTCGGCATCTGCATAATTGCGCTTATCTGGCGCTTGGTGAACGTCATTAATTCCTTAGTGTCTGCAATAGCCAGGCTGTTAATCGCTGCCTCTTCCAGCATTTCCGGGAATGTCTTTTCTCTGTTCATAGTGCCCCCCTTAAAACTCCACGCACATAACAAACATCATCACCATCAGTAAAATCACTTCACACCGCTTCATGATTTCACCTCCTTTTGTTGCTAAACCTTGCTACCCCTTGTTTAACTACAAAATACTCCCGATTATGCTATGGATAAAATGATTTAGGTCAATTTATTGGTTGATAATTTGGGTGTGATAGGATTTGTCTACAAATGACAGGTTGGTCAACAAATGATAAAGCCAGGGAATGGCGGTTATAATGCCAGCGGGGATTGTGAGGAAGGTTAAAGGGGCTGGCGTGGTTGCTGGCCCCTTTGTTTTTGGCGTTCTCTGGAGAAAATCCCGCCAGGATGGATTAAATGGCGGGTAAAAAATTCTCACCACTTCAATTAATCAGTGTATTTCAATCGCTTGTTTGCTAGGTTCGAAGTCCACATTGGACGTCTATATTTCTGGCAGGCTTTAGAAATACTGTTCATGCGCGTGTACGTGAAATCTGGAAAATTAGCAGGGTAGTTGTGAGGGATTTTTTGCGTAGCGGCGTTTATGGCGTGATGGTCGGCGTACCCCAACTATGGGTTACAAGATAAATCAATGACTTAGATAAATGTCGTGAAACGCGACGTTTAAATGTTCTGAATCGGAACGTTTGATTCCGTCGTTTCAACGGAATTGAAAGGCCGCCAGTCTGTTCCCCCTGGTGTGGGGATTGGTTAACGGCGGCGGCCCTGGAGCATTCCGCCGGGCCTGGTTGACTCTCTCTGCATCAAGCGCATCGCCGTATTCTCAATCGTCTGCTGCAGTGCTTTGCTGTCTTGCTCGGTCCAACCGTTATTGGCCTGTATGTTGAACGTATTGTTCATCGTGATGCCGCCACCGCCACCGCCACCAATGTCACGGTTGGGAATAATCCTGCCGCCCTCACCAGGAATCATGTACTGTCGCCCGCCGGATTGAAACAGCTCAGGCTTGTTGGACTCACCGACACGATAGAATTTACCCGAATCAACCACACCGCCGTTGTAGCGACCGCCACCAAAAGCTATGCCGCGAATGGCTGAAATGATCTGCGTACCTGCTGTTAATGCTTGCGCATAGGCCGGAATATTAGCCGGGAATGGGAGCGCGTTAGCCTTCGCTAGTGACTCCTGAAGGCTCAATGCTGCGGATGCCATTGCAAAACCTTTCTGTACTGCAAACATCGCACGATATGCTGCACTCTGCTCGCCCGCACCATCAGAAATAACGCCAGCAAGCTCGCCAAACATGCCGCTATATGCACTCATCAATCCCTGAATGTTCTTACTGTATTCGCTCGCCTGTTGTTGCTCGATGGCTGCTACGCGCATGGCTGACGTGTTAATAATGTTTTCCAGGGCGTTACGGTATTGCTGCTCACTGACTAAATTCTGCTGGCGATACATTTCCAGCATTTCGAATTCACGTTGCTGTTGCGCCTGAATTGCTGCCAGCGGATTTTCTGCCTGACCTGTCGCCGGATTGACGGTTGTCAGATAGTTGGTTTCGATCTGGTCAGTGAAGCGTTTCGCTTGTTTTGTCTGGCGCTCGCGCTGTTCTTTCTCACGCTCAATGCGTTTTCGCTCCTGCTCTTCTTCACGCATCAGGCGTTTGCGTTCTGCGGTGGCGGCGCGTTCTGCTGCCAGTGCCTGGCGTTTCGCTTCTTTCTCTTGTTCAAGTCGATTTTGTTTATCTTCGTAATCCTTGATTGCCTGTTCAGCATTGGCGCGTTCTTCTGCTGTAAGGTTCTTATTCTCAAGCTGTAACCGCATGATTTCGCCGCGTGAAGCTCCCAATGCCTTTGTTTGCATCTTTATGTTTTCTGTAAAGTCTTTCACCCATTGAGAATCTGCCGCGCGTTTTAATACATCAAGTTTATTGGCGGTATCTTCGCTAATATCCCCGAACTGTTGAAGCTCAATAGCGGCTTTAATCAATGCCTGCTGTAGTTCATTAAACAGGGTCACACCTTCTGCTGTTGTAGGGTTCATGCTGGCAATGCGGTTTGATAGTGCTGAAATACTGTCTGCCGTGGGCGCTTTAGCGACCGCCATTAACTCCTGACACATATCAAATAGCGCCTCTTTTGATACGCCAGTTTTGTCTGCCATATCATCAAGCTCGCGGGTTAGCTCTTTATGGATCTGCGCACCGCGTAGGCCCATGTCGTTTAGCTGTTCCATTGCGTCGGCGTAATCATACGTTTCAACGCCTAGCACCCGCATCGCCTGCATCATGTCGAGTAAGCTGTCAGAACCAATTATTCCGAAACCAGCGGTCGCGTTCTGTGCATCCAGCGTATTAGTTATATAATCTTTCATCGCTGATTTAGCTTCGCGTAGTCTAAGGGTTAAATGTCGTTCGACCATCTCAGCGGCTGCAGCTGACTGTTTCGCGAGGTTGGCGTATTCGTTTGACAGGACGTTTACGCCTTGTTCGTTCAAGGCCATTACCTGGCGTAAATTGCTGCAAGCCTTCTCGAATACTTCGGTCTTATCTGTTGTCTCCTCTGTTTCACCTGACAGAGCTTTAAACAGCGATACACCAACCGTAAGTGCCGCACCAAGAGCAATCCCCCAGCCACCGAAGGCACTCAATAACTGGCTGCCTTGCTGCGATAACGCTATCAGCGCGGATTGCCCTGACTGGACCTGAACCACGAAATCCTGAATCTGATAGCCAGCCTGCTGGAATCCGGCGCGTAAGTTGCCGCTAATAGCGCGTGATGTTTTTGTTACCTGTGTATTTAACGTTTTGAGGCTGCTATCTGCTTTCTTTGCGCCGCGTTCAATGCGATCGAATGCGTCGTCAGCTTGTTTCCCTGCTGTCAATAAAGCTCCAGTTTTCGCGTCTACTGTGTATTCAATTGTGCCTACATTGGTTGTCATATTTATCCGTCACCCGATCGCTTCGGGCCCTCCGATTGTTCTTTACTCTAATAATTTCACATTGAAACAGTTTATTGCCCTGACGTAGCGTGGGAGTTAAGCCAGCTTTCCGCATCTTCCTTATAGCACTCCCAGATACAGCGGTTCGTAAAGTTGATGAATACAGATAACAGTTCGGCCTCTTCTTTTTTGTGCATCCTTCTTGCTTCCTTACGCATCTGTCTCGCCTCAGCTCTTTGCTCTTCGAGTATCTCCAGCCTGTCAGCAATGTCCTGATTCATGTTTAGCCCCTCAAATTTTTCTCGTACATGTCCGAAAATTCGCTCTTAGTGTTCTCAAAATTACCTAAGTCATTGATTTATGAAGTATCAGTATCCATTTCACCCCCTCTCTGGCTTACTCGCCTACGTCACACCCGACACTGGATAACTGTGTGTGCAGATCGCGTTCAATCATCCGCAGGCGCTTGATAAACTCTCGCTCTTCAGCATTACGAGGCGCATCTTTAGCATCAATATGTTTGAGCAGATCGTGAAACGTTCCGAAGACGTACTCAGAAAACAGCCTGAGAGATTGACGTTTCATTGGTAAATCACCGTTGGAATGACGAATTTCATTAACCTGGTTGGTGATAACACGGGCCATGCCTGTGGCTACCTTAAGCGCTAACATGTGTTTTTCCTCTCACTCTGTATAATGGGAAGCAGATTTAAACATTGCTAAAACACTCATTGCTTAATCTGTTAACTCAATTTCGCATTGTTGGCCCGGCAGTAAGTACCGGGCTTTTTCTTGCCTGTGATTAGTCGAAATAGCTTCCAATATCCGGTGTCCGGGCATCAGTTTTCCTGGTAGGCGTGGAAAAATAAAACTCAAGATCCGGCGTTTTCGGCCCGCTACGCTGTGCGTTGGCGGCGGGTTGCTGTTCTGCTTGCTCTTCAGGCTGTTTACCACCAAATCGGCGCTCCAGTTGGTCCATCAGCACAACCATCATTTCCTGGACCAGCTTTTCATCAACCGCGTCGATATTCTCAAGTACAGCCGCCATACCTTTGCGAAAAGCCCGTTCTTTAGAATCCGGTTCCGCTGCTGATCCGTTTGCTTTAACCGCCATACCAATACGCTGGCGGGCCATATCTAAAAAGCTCATTTGTTATTCTCCCATATAAAAATAATTGTCTAGCTGATCGCGAAATTCTTTGGGACCATTGAAATACTCATCAATAGCGGCGTTGAATACAGGATCGCCATCGAAGTACTGTCTGGTAAAACTATCAGTGATCTCATTGCCGAAGTATTCACGCGGATTTGGTGCCTGCTGTGGCGCTGTGAATGCGTTTGTGGCAATGTCTGATTTATCGGCTTGTAGTTTATCGACGTTTGCCAGATACACGCCCAAAGAGCTATTTGACCCCATTACAGCCAACATTTCGCTTCGCATTGCCGCCATGTTCGGCGCGAGCGATGCTAATTGAAATTTAATTTTATCGACTTCAGCCGTGACAATACGGTCAATCAGTGGCTGGTTCATGCTAATAATTTCTTGTGCAATTTCTTGTGCCAGTTGGTGAAGATATTCTTTTCGTGTCATTTCTTATTATCTCCGTTCATCTCATTTCTGAAGGAAACTCATACCGTGGCCCAGGCGATTTGAAATTTTCCCGGCAAGCATCCGGCGAACCTGTTCTTCTGTGATGATGTCGTGAGTTACTGGATCTTCACCTCGCATACATTCCGGCATCTGCTCAAATAATTCCGCCGCGCTTTCGTCGATAACCTTAGCCAATACGGATGGCAGCGTATCAACGATGCGATCTGCCTCGGCGCTCATTGCTTTATCAAAAGCGCGTTTATCTAAAACTTCCTGTGAAGACTTGTATTTATCACCAACCAGATTAAGGTAAGTGTTATTTGGGTAGTACATGGTAATTTCCTCTCTTAAATATTTGTGCTTACTTTTACAACTGAAAAATCATCAACTACGTTTCTCGTCATAGTGATGCCTCTATTACTTGTGGTTGCAGCCATTGAGTGTGGCCCAGCCGAATGAGTTTTCTTACATTCTTGTGAATACGGCGGTGCTGTTCCTTCGGCATCAATCGAAGATTTTTAATTCTGTTATCCTGCTTGTTCAAATTAACATGGTGCACTTCATATAACGTCTCATCATAAGCGCCGTATGTGTACACATAGCAGGCTTTTTGATAGGTGAGTGTTACCTTAAATTCGCCTTCCCTTACAGTTACTAATAAATGACCTTTGTTAGTCATGCCGCCTTTTATCACGTCTTTCGTTTCACTGCTGAATAATAAACCCGTTTCAGGGGCATAAATCCATTTGCGGCGCATAATATCAGCGCATCGCTCTAATCGTTCAATATTGGTCATGATGTTACCTCAAATGTGATGCGTGTTTATTATCGTTCTACTCTATACAACCATTCTTTGACCTCGTGTTCCCAAAATAATTGACGAGTCCCGCGCGGTGTAAATGGCAATGGCACTCCGGTTGATGGTTTTTTCAGCCAGCGCCTTAGCGTCCTGGTTGATACATTCGCCATTGCAGCAAATTGCTCTAGCGTAATTGCTTTCATGATTACCTCAATATTAAAAAGATGCCGCCTCGCGGGAAGAAATATGGAAACCTTTAAGGCGGTGCAATTGCATTTTTCTGAATGAAACCCAATACAATTAACTACTATAAATATTCTCGCATTTATTTTTAAGATTGACATCTTTGTCCATAGTTTGACGCGCCATTTTATTAACAAAAAGTGCTATTCATTAAATCTTTTTGCAGTGGAAAAATAATTGCGCCTATCGCATAAAGGCGAGATAATATTAGCGAGGATTAGCCATCCTCAACTCCAAAATGTGATCTATAACTACAACGATTGATTTCACTTCCCCGCTCTCTCTCCGGCGGGATTTTTTTTGCCTGAAATCACTACATCAAAACTAATTAAAATTCGATGCCATTTAAAAGCGATATAACGCGTTCTGCTGGACTTAATTTTTGGCTATGCATTTGCTTGGGTGCGCTTAATTCAGGCGTCTGTGCCCTGTTCTTCGGCGTCAGAATAACTTCCACGCCACAACGACCACGGTTAATCACTACAGCGTCGCCGTTGTCTGACAGTTCGGTCAGTAAGCGTAAAACGGTTCGACCCGCTGGCGTCTTCCGGGGCCATACTTCATGTGCAAGCGTGTCTTTGCTTCCGGTAAATACGCCGCCAATAGCTTTGAGGTGAGCTATCAGGTCGGTTGCCTGGTATTTCTTAGGCTTTACGGGGCGCATCGCTGTAATGCTGGTGGTTGCTGGATATGTCGCGTTTTCGCGTTGGTCTACGTCCCAGTCCAGATGCCAGGGCGGTAAATCATCGAAAGGGATAGCTGACCAGTCTATGTCTCGCATGATTCAATTCCTCTGTAGGGTGCATGGTTGCTGGATATGTCGCGCTTTCTACATAACTAGCGTATCGCTATAACAGGCACGTCGCTAATTTAGTCAAAGCGCGACAAATGGTGATGTGGCAAGGGCTAGCGGGTAACTCGTTATCAAAATGAGCACGTCAGCGGGGAAGTGTGCAAATACGTGATGCGGTGGGATGAAATAGCCTGGCAGGATCTGCGTGTGGTTTGCTCTCCCCAAATTTGGGGAATGGTTCGATCTGGTCAGTAGTCCGGCAGGAGTCGGTGAAATCACCGAGTCTAACTTGTTGATTCTTCCGGAAACTCCAACGGAGCACATCGGCTGTTTCATCCTGCATTTCTGCAAGTTCTTGATTTGTCGAGTAATCCATTTCTGGATTCATCGGCATTGTTCCGGCAGCACAAATAAAAACGCCTGCGAGGGCAATGCAGGCGCTTTGTGTATGGTTTAGAACGGGATGTGCACGAATGATTATACAACCCTCAGAAAAACGTTTGCTTTTGCACTTAAATGGAAAAGTGGTATTTCTTTGTTTTCATTGGTTTTAGCTCACCATAGGCTCATTTAGGTGCGCCCCTGTCTATAATTCGGTACATGTTCTCGGTATATCTCCCGTTAATCACCGTTCTGGTAACAACAATCACTCCGTTTTCCTCCAGCAAGGCAATGGCCCGCTTCACTCCCTGGCGGCTTACACCGGATAGCTGCGCCAGCCTGTCAATGGATATGTTGTATTTGTCCGGCTGGCTTGTCAGGATCTGGAATACCGCTCGTGCTGTTTTCGTCATGGCAAAAACTCATTGAAATTGGATACCCTTAGAACGCTCTCAAACGCTCCGTAATGCGATGAGAATTTTACCTAAGCAAGTGTAGCTCTTTATTAGTTTTATGAGGCCGTAGGCCGATAGAAGGTGCGCTCTCTGAAGTTTCATTGTCTGCCGCTGGTGGGCAATGCTGCCTTTACTATTGGCGTCAAGAAAATCACTGGTGTAGATTGAGTGAATAGTTTACTATTCAAACAAGGTAGGAAGGTGTTGCGATCTGATTGCCTGTTTTATTGACGGTATAAATAAATTGTGAGGTGATGTATGCCAAAAGTTAACGAAGGACGTAAGGCTCGTAGAGAGCGGCCTGTTGTTCGACGTTCTGCCGAGCAAAGAGCAAGGCTGAGTGCTGCATCTGAAATTCTGGCACTTAAATTAGCTGAGAAACGTAATTCATGGGTTTCAAAATAGTTAGGTCCAGCCTTATAAATGAAGTTATTGCTGAAACTCCTGTCGCTGAATACCCTATTACGGAATTTGAAGATTACAAGCGCATTTGCATAGAAGAGGGAGACATTCCTGCTCCCTCAGAGACTGATCAGAATATATATTCTTCCTACCTAGAAACTATAGGTAGGGATAGGTTTATGACCAGCCCTATCGAAGCCAGAGAGCAAGAATTGCATCACACCCATATTTGGCAAGAAGGATGTGTATGGGAAGAAGACGATGAAGACGACGATAGCCTAAAAGTTCAATGGGCGTGCACCAGTGATAGCTATGTGGTGTATTCGTACTTTATTGATCGTGATGGCGATCATCATTTTTATATTATTGATTATTGTAATGATGGCGCACATGGCTTGATTTCGAATAGGTCACAGGTTTTGGACTGGGCAAACCAGGCTGAGAGATATAAGCTAAGAAATTGTTAAGCCCGGTGGCGCGCCGGGTTTTTGTCACCATCTGTACTGTTACAATAATTTCCTGTCGTTGTTTTGCACACCATAAAACACATCAAAAATCTATGCACCTGTAATCGCCCTAATCGCACTGGCTGTGCTGCTGTTTTCTGTCTGGTCTGCTGATAAAAACCATTGGCTTTGCAGGATAGAGTGGGCGTTGGTTTTCGATTTTTCGCGAAATTATGGGGAATGTCTTAAAAAACTAACTTCAAAAGACTAAAACCAGGGGGATGGTCCCTCTCGCTACGCTCTAGGTACCATCCCTGTCGGGATGGGTTTATTGTAGAGTTAAAATTAATTACTCACATCGTCACACCTTGCGAAAGCTTTGCTCAATTATCATTCAAGTATCGCACAAAAAATATTCGATTTGGTTGGTGTACACTGACTTTTTTATCAATTTACTTTCATTCGAAAGTCATAGATTAAATATTAATCATCTGGCTGTAGCACGCATGGATTCACCGAGGATATTTTGGACCAGTTGGTCAAATTTTTTAACTGTATGATTTGATTGTGATTTATTTTTCTGTATTTTGCTTTCATTCGAAAGAGAAAGCGAATAATTACAAATTTATTGATTTAGATCATTGACTTGTCACATTTTTGATTGTTCTAACGGTTAAATTTTAATCACTTCAGCCATCGATATTGGGTATAAATCCGGGCGGTGGAGGTTTTTCTCACCGTTGAGAAAAATATGCGTCATTAAAGCCGGACGAATCCGGCCTTATAGCTCACGGCTCCAGCGGATTACCACCACCAGCCAGTATTGAATCAATAGCGTCGGCGTAGTCCTGAAGCATTTGACGGCGCTGTTTGAGATAGGCCGCCTGGTTATAAACACCGCGCACGCCTTTCGGAACGTGGGCCAATTGGATTTCGATCCAGTCTGGTGAGTATCTGCCAGACTCATTAAGCGCCGTTGAAAAGGTGGTCCGCCAGCCATGACCAGTGGCGATCGACTTGTACCCGATACGATCCAGGGCTTTAAGGATGGCACTGGCTGACAATGGCTTATCCATGAATCGACCAGGGAAGACGAAAGCACTGTACCCGCTCCTTGTAAACTGGTCCTGCAATAGCTCGACCGCCTGCCGGGATAGCGGGACTACATGCGGTCGGCGGGCTTTCATGACTTCAGCGGGTAGGGTGATGCTTTTCGACTCCAGATCTACCCACTCCCAGCGCATTAAACGCAGTTCTGCGGTCCTCAAAGCCGTAAGGATAAGCAAACGTATTGCCGTCTGAATCTGAACGCTCCCGGCTCTCTCAAGCGCTTTGTAGAATGCCGGAATTTCACTAATCTGTATCCATGCGTTATGGCCTGGGCGTCTGGCTTTCAATGCCGTATCCAGATCTGCAACCGGATTCCGGTTAACCAGTTCGGTGATAACGGCAAATTTGAAGATCTCCCCGATACGCTGGCGTAGCTTCCTGGCTTGTTCCGGCGCGGTGCGCTCTTTCTTCTGAAGCAATGCCAGCACGTCACGGGCCGTTATATCCACGATCGAGCGCTTACCCAGCACGGGGTAAACATCTTTCTCCAGTGCCGATCTAACTTGTTTCGTGTAGGACTCTGACCAACCGCTAACTCTGGTAGCAAACCAGTCTTCCGCTACCGTCTTAAAACTTGCCGCCATGTTGAGCGCATCAATGGCTTTCTCCTTGCGTGCCAAATCCATTGGGTCAATTCCCTGGGCTATCAGTAAACGGCTCTCTGTGGCTCGCTTACGGGCTTCCTTGAGGCTAATCAGCGGATACACCCCAATAGCCTGTAACCGCTCCTTCTTGTCTATCCAGTACCGGAATCGCCAGTATTTGCTGCCATTGGGATGGACCAGCAAAAACAGGCCAGGTGTCTGTGAATCGGTGAGTTTATAGGGCTTGTCCTGCGGTTGTGCGGCCTCTATGGCCTTTGCTGTCAGTGGTGTCTTGCTCAAAACCGGATACCTCGATCTAACGACTCGATAACCCCGCTCATGTATCCGGCGCGTTCGGTTGCGTTCGGCAGGATGAATAGCGGGCGTACTAAGCTAATTACCTTACAGGACAAGGGTTAACGATGAAATAGAATTGTTTGAAGGCTGTGAAAAATGTCACTCATCACTTCTTCCTGAGGGAACGACTTATGAAACTAAAGACCACATTGTTCGGCAATGTATATCAGTTTAAGGATGTAAAAGAGGTGCTGGCTAAAGCCAACGAACTGCGTTCGGGGGATGTGCTGGCGGGCGTCGCAGCGGCAAGCTCACAGGAGCGCGTGGCGGCAAAGCAGGTGTTGTCGGAAATGACCGTAGCGGACATCCGCAATAATCCGGTGATTGCCTATGAAGATGACTGCGTGACGCGGCTGATTCAGGACGATGTTAACGAAACGGCCTACAACCAGATTAAAAACTGGAGCATCAGCGAACTGCGTGAGTATGTGCTGAGCGATGAAACCAGCGTGGACGACATTGCCTTTACCCGCAAAGGGCTGACCTCGGAAGTGGTCGCGGCGGTAGCGAAGATTTGCTCCAACGCGGACCTGATCTACGGCGCGAAGAAAATGCCGGTAATCAAAAAGGCCAATACCACCATCGGTATTCCGGGCACCTTTAGCGCCCGTTTGCAGCCAAATGACACCCGTGACGACGTGCAAAGTATCGCCGCGCAAATCTACGAAGGGCTTTCCTTCGGGGTGGGCGATGCGGTGATCGGCGTTAACCCGGTGACTGACGACGTGGAAAACTTAAGCCGCGTGTTGGATACCATCTATGGCGTGATCGACAAATTCAACATCCCAACTCAGGGCTGTGTACTGGCGCACGTCACCACCCAGATCGAAGCGATCCGTCGTGGCGCACCGGGCGGGCTGATTTTCCAGAGTATCTGTGGCAGCGAAAAAGGGCTGAAAGAGTTTGGCGTGGAGCTGGCGATGCTCGACGAAGCGCGCGCAGTGGGCGCGGAGTTCAACCGTATCGCCGGGGAAAACTGCCTCTACTTCGAAACCGGACAAGGCTCTGCGCTATCCGCTGGCGCTAACTTCGGCGCAGACCAGGTAACGATGGAAGCACGTAACTACGGGCTGGCGCGTCATTACGATCCGTTTATCGTCAACACCGTGGTCGGCTTTATTGGGCCGGAGTATCTCTACAACGACCGCCAGATTATCCGTGCTGGCTTAGAAGATCACTTTATGGGCAAGCTGAGCGGCATCTCTATGGGCTGTGACTGCTGTTATACCAACCACGCTGACGCTGACCAGAACCTCAACGAAAACCTGATGATCCTGCTCGCCACCGCAGGCTGCAACTACATCATGGGGATGCCGCTGGGTGATGACATCATGCTCAACTACCAGACCACCGCATTCCACGATACCGCCACTGTGCGTCAGTTACTCAACCTGCGCCCGTCACCGGAGTTTGAACGCTGGCTGGAAAGCATGGGCATTATGGCAAACGGTCGCTTGACCAAACGGGCGGGCGATCCGTCACTGTTCTTCTGATGACGCGGAGATAACACATCATGGATCAAAAACAGATTGAAGAAATTGTACGCAGCGTGATGGCGTCAATGGGACAAACGGCCCCCGCGCCGTCAGAAGCAAAGTGCGCCACCACCAACTGTGCGGCACCGGTGACCTCGGAAAGCTGTGCGCTGGATTTAGGTTCCGCTGAAGCAAAAGCGTGGATTGGTGTTGAAAACCCGCATCGCGCAGACGTATTAACAGAACTGCGCCGCAGCACCGTGGCCCGCGTTTGTACCGGTCGTGCCGGTCCGCGTCCACGTACCCAGGCGCTGCTGCGTTTCCTGGCCGATCACTCTCGTTCGAAAGATACCGTACTGAAAGAAGTGCCGGAAGAGTGGGTGAAAGCGCAGGGCTTGCTGGAAGTACGCTCTGAAATTAGCGACAAAAATCTCTACCTGACTCGCCCGGATATGGGCCGCCGCCTGTGTGCAGAAGCTGTTGAAGCGCTGAAAGCACAGTGTGTTGCTAATCCGGACGTACAGGTCGTTATTTCTGATGGCCTGTCAACTGATGCCATCACCGTCAACTACGAAGAGATCCTGCCGCCGCTGATGGCGGGCCTGAAACAGGCCGGGCTGAAAGTCGGCACGCCATTCTTTGTTCGTTATGGTCGCGTGAAGATTGAAGATCAGATCGGTGAGATCCTCGGCGCGAAAGTGGTGATCCTGCTGGTGGGGGAACGTCCGGGGTTAGGGCAGTCAGAAAGCCTCTCCTGCTACGCCGTTTACTCGCCGCGTATGGCGACCACCGTTGAGGCCGATCGCACCTGTATCTCTAACATTCACCAGGGCGGCACGCCGCCGGTTGAAGCCGCAGCCGTCATTGTGGATTTGGCGAAACGTATGCTGGAGCAGAAAGCATCCGGCATCAACATGACCCGATAAGGAGGCATCATGCCAGCTTTAGATTTGATTCGACCGTCTGTCACCGCTATGCGGGTGATTGCCTCCGTTAACGCCGATTTTGCGCGTGAACTGAAATTGCCGCCGCATATTCGTAGCCTCGGTCTGATTTCTGCCGACTCCGATGACGTCACCTACATTGCCGCTGATGAAGCGACCAAGCAGGCGATGGTGGAAGTGGTGTATGGCCGCTCGCTGTATGCGGGCGCTGCACACGGCCCGTCACCGACTGCCGGTGAAGTGCTGATTATGCTTGGTGGGCCAAACCCGGCGGAAGTGCGTGCAGGTCTGGATGCGATGGTTGCGCATATTGAAAATGGCGCAGCTTTCCAGTGGGCTAATGACGCGCAAGATACGGCATTCCTGGCACATGTAGTTTCGCGTACCGGTTCTTATCTCTCATCAACCGCCGGGATCACGCTTGGCGATCCGATGGCGTATCTGGTGGCACCGCCGCTGGAAGCGACCTACGGCATTGATGCAGCGTTGAAATCTGCCGACGTACAGCTGATGACCTATGTCCCGCCACCGTCTGAAACCAACTACTCGGCAGCATTTTTAACCGGTAGCCAGGCCGCGTGTAAAGCAGCCTGTAACGCCTTTACCGATGCAGTGCTGGAAATCGCGCGTAATCCAATCCAGCGTGCGTAACGGAGGTTGCCGATGATCAATGCACTGGGATTGCTGGAAGTGGACGGCATGGTCGCCGCGATAGATGCAGCGGATGCCATGCTCAAAGCAGCTAACGTTCGTCTGCTCAGTCACGAAGTGCTTGACCCTGGTCGCTTAACGCTGGTGGTGGAAGGCGATCTGGCGGCGTGTCGTGCTGCGCTGGACGCAGGTTGTGCTGCCGCGATGCGTACCGGGCGTGTCATCAGCCGTAAGGAGATCGGTCGGCCAGACGATGACACCCAGTGGCTGGTTACTGGCTTTAACCGCCAGCCGAAGCAACCCGTAAAGGAACCCGACGCGCCAGTTATCGTCGCGGAATCTGCTGACGAGTTGTTGGCGCTGTTAACATCAGTACGTCAGGGAATGACGGCAGGAGAAGTGGCTGCCCACTTTGGCTGGCCGCTGGAAAAAGCCAGAAATGCGCTCGAACAGCTCTTTTCTGCCGGGACGTTACGTAAACGCAGTAGTCGTTATCGTCTCAAGCCCCATTAACCTGTCGGAGGTGCCGGGTGTCCTACAACACCCGGCATTAACATCATGAAAAAGACCCGTACAGCCAATTTGCACCATCTTTATCATGAACCCTTACCCGAAAACCTGAAGCTCACGCCGAAGGTCGAAGTGGATAATGTTCATCAACGACAGACAACGGATGTCTATGAACATGCTTTGACGATTACCGCCTGGCAGCAGATTTACGATCAGCTGCATCCGGGCAAGTTTCATGGTGAATTTACGGAAATTCTACTCGATGATATTCAGGTTTTTCGTGAATACACCGGTCTGGCGCTGCGTCAGTCGTGCCTGGTCTGGCCGAACTCGTTCTGGTTTGGCATTCCGGCGACGCGCGGTGAGCAGGGATTTATCGGTTCGCAATGTCTGGGAAGCGCGGAAATCGCCACCCGCCCTGGTGGCACTGAATTTGAACTGAGCACGCCGGATGATTACACGATCCTGGGCGTGGTGCTTTCTGAAGATGTCATCACCCGGCAGGCTAACTTTTTGCATAACCCGGATCGGGTATTACATATGTTGCGTAACCAGTCGGCGCTGGAAGTGAAAGAGCAGCATAAAGCCGCGCTGTGGGGCTTTGTCCAACAGGCGCTGGCGACGTTTTGCGAGAATCCGGAAAATCTCCATCAGCCTGCAGTGCGAAAAGTGCTGGGGGATAATTTGCTAATGGCGATGGGGGCCATGCTGGAAGAAGCGCAACCAATGGTGACGGCGGAAAGCATCAGTCATCAGAGTTACCGTCGATTGCTTTCCCGCGCCCGTGAATATGTGCTGGAAAACATGTCCGAACCGGTGACGGTGCTGGATTTGTGTAATCAACTGCATGTCAGCCGCCGCACGCTACAAAACGCGTTTCACGCTATTTTAGGCATTGGCCCGAACGCGTGGCTGAAACGCATTCGCCTGAACGCCGTACGCCGCGAACTGATAAGTCCGTGGTCGCAAAGTATGACGGTAAAAGACGCCGCCATGCAGTGGGGATTCTGGCATCTGGGGCAATTTGCCACGGATTACCAGCAGCTGTTTTCCGAGAAGCCGTCACTGACGCTGCATCAGCGGATGCGGGAGTGGGGGTGAGGGAGTTACACCCAATCCCTGACCTTAATAAACTCACTTAACGCCGCTTCTGGGCTGCCATCTTTTGGCTGATAATCATATTCCCAGCGTACCAGTGGCGGCATTGACATCAGGATAGACTCGGTGCGCCCGCCAGTTTGCAGGCCAAACAGCGTGCCGCGATCCCAGACCAGATTGAACTCGACATAACGACCGCGACGGTAGAGCTGAAAATTGCGCTCGCGCTCGCCGTAGGCCATCGCTTTACGTCGCTCTACAATTGGTAAATAAGCGTCGGTGTAGCCTTTGCCTACCGCCTGCATAAAGGCAAAACAGTGGTCGAAATCTGGCGTGTTCAGATCATCAAAGAACAGCCCGCCAATACCGCGCTGTTCGTTGCGATGTTTGAGGTAGAAGTAATCGTCGCACCACTTTTTGTAACGGGGATAAACGTCTTCACCAAATGGCAGGCACAGGTCACGGGCGGTGCGGTGCCAGTGAATGGCGTCTTCTTCAAAACCATAGAAAGGGGTTAAATCGAAGCCGCCGCCAAACCACCAGACGGGATCGGCACCCGGTTTTTCGGCAATAAAAAACCGCACATTCGCGTGGCTGGTGGGAACATACGGGTTATGCGGATGCACTACCAGTGAAACGCCCATCGCCTCGAAACTGCGCCCGGCAAGTTCCGGGCGATGAGCGGTGGCGGAAGCAGGCATCGCCTCACCATGGACATGTGAAAAGTTGACGCCCGCCTGTTCGAAAACACCACCATTACGCAACACCCGGCTACGTCCGCCGCCGCCAGCTTCGCGCTGCCAGCTATCTTCGACAAATTCTGTGCCATCGACGGCGGTCAACTGCTGACAAATCGTATCCTGAAGGTTGAGCAGAAACTGTTTAACCTGGTGTGCGTCGGGTTTCATAACTTATCGCTTTTTCGAATGTGCTTTCTGGTTGTCGAACCAGTGGAAATAACTGATCACGCCTTCAGCAATCGCTGTGGCGATTTTCTGACGAAACGCCGCCGTGCCTAACAGCCGTTCTTCTTCCGGGTTGGTGATAAACGAGGTTTCCACCAGCACCGAAGGAACCGACGGTGATTTCAACACCACAAATGCCGCTTGTTCGGTGTTGCGGCTGTGCAGTTTATGCACCGGCTTAATCTTCTTCAGAATATGCGAGCCGAGCGTCAGACTATTTTTAATGGTATCTGTTTGCACCAGATCAAACAGCACTTGTTGCAATAGGTGATCCTTGTCAGTCGCCTTTTTACCGGCAACTTCATCGGCGCGGTTTTCGCGTTCAGACAGGTATTTCGCCATTGCGCTACTTGCCCCACGGTTAGAGAGGGCAAATACCGAAGCACCGGCAGCTTTCGGGTTGGTAAAGCCATCGGCATGAATTGACATAAACAGATCTGCGCCATGTTTATGGGCGATTTCAACGCGATCGTAAAGTGGGATAAACGTATCGCCAGAACGCGTTAAACGCGCATCAATCCCATGATTACGCAAAATGGAACGGACGTTTTTAGCAATCGCCAGCACCACATGTTTTTCTTTCGAACCGTTGCGTCCGATCGCTCCGGTATCAATTCCGCCGTGACCTGGATCGAGAACAACGACACGTTTGCCGCCAGATTTTTTGGCTTTCGGCTTGCTGTGTCCGTTGCTGGTTTTTAAAAGTTCGTCTTTGGCGATGGCTTGCGACATTCCTGACAACGTCAGGGCAGCCAAACCGGCTTTCAGCACCTGGCGGCGCGAAGTGAGTGTTTTTAGTGGTTTAAAAGTGCTCATACGGCCTGAGTTGTAATAATAAAGTTCCAGATGTTATATCGTATCGCGTAATCCGTTACGACGGTTTGATGTTGAGAATTGTTTTACTTTTCATTTCAATAGTTGACAACTCCCCATTATGCCACTTTTTCAACCGATTTTCGTCAGATATTGGCTAATTCGACCGTTCACGCCATAATCAGCCTTTTAACCCGCAAAAAGGTAACGAATACCATGGAGATACGCGTATTTCGCCAGGAAGATTTCGAAGAGGTCATCACCCTTTGGGAGCGTTGCGACTTGCTGCGTCCGTGGAACGATCCGGAAATGGACATCGAGCGTAAGATGAACCATGACGTCAGTTTGTTTTTGGTCGCTGAGGTAAACGGTGAAGTGGTCGGAACGGTGATGGGCGGTTATGACGGGCATCGCGGGTCTGCTTATTATCTTGGCGTGCATCCAGAGTTTCGTGGGCGTGGGATTGCCAATGCGTTGCTTAATCGGCTGGAGAAAAAGCTGATTGCTCGTGGCTGCCCGAAAATTCAGATCAACGTGCCGGAAGATAACGACATGGTGCTCGGAATGTATGAACGCCTGGGATATGAACACGCCGACGTGCTGAGTCTGGGTAAGCGTTTGATTGAAGATGAAGAGTACTGAGTTTCATCCTGTCCATTATGATGCGCACGGTCGCCTGCGTTTACCCTTGCTCTTCTGGCTTGTGCTATTGCTTCAGGCGCGAACCTGGGTGCTGTTTGTCATTGCCGGTGCGTCGCGTGAGCAGGGTACTGCGCTGCTAAATCTGTTTTATCCCGATCACGATAATTTCTGGCTGGGGCTGATTCCTGGCATTCCGGCGGTGCTGGCGTTTTTGTTGAGCGGTCGGCGGGCTACGTTTCCTCGCACCTGGCGTGTACTCTATTTTCTGTTGCTGTTGGCGCAGGTGGTTTTACTTTGCTGGCAACCGTGGCTGTGGCTGAACGGTGAATCCGTTAGCGGTATCGGTCTGGCGCTGGTAGTGGCGGATATTGTGGCGTTAATCTGGCTGCTGACCAATCGACGTTTACGCGCTTGTTTTAATGAAGAAAAAGAATAACGCAGAGGTGCGCTTTGTTTATGCCGGATGCGGCGAGAACGCCTTATCCGGCCTACAAAACATCGAAAATTCAATATATTGCAGGAGAAAGTAGGCCTGATAAGCGTAGCGCATCAGGCAATTTTGTGTTTGTCATCAACCTTTAACGGCACTTTTTGGTGAATTTGCACTCCAAGCAACGTTATTGAATAACCAAAGGAAGTGACATGAAATCGCTGCGTTTAATGTTATGCGCTATGCCGTTGATGCTGACCGGCTGTTCCACGATGTCGTCAGTTAACTGGTCTGCCGCTAACCCGTGGAACTGGTTTGGGTCGTCCACCAAAGTGAGCGAGCAGGGCGTTGGTGAATTAACGGCGTCCACACCACTGCAAGAACAAGCCATTGCCGATGCGCTTGATGGCGATTATCGCCTGCGCAGCGGAATGAAAACCGCGAACGGCAACGTGGTGCGCTTTTTTGAAGTGATGAAAGACGACAATGTGGCGATGGTGATTAACGGCGAGCAAGGCACGATCAGCCGCATTGACGTGCTGGATAGCGATATTCCTGCTGACACCGGTGTTAAAATCGGTACACCGTTTAGCGACCTTTACAGCAAAGCATTTGGCAATTGCCAAAAAGCTGATGGTGATGATAATCGTGCCGTCGAATGTAAAGCCGAAGGCAGTCAACATATTAGCTACCAGTTCAGCGGGGAATGGCGTGGTCCTGAAGGGTTAATGCCTTCGGACGATACCCTGAAAAACTGGAAAGTCAGTAAAATTATCTGGCGGCGTTAATTTGCGTCTGAACAAACCGCCGCCGCGAAAAAACACGTAAAATAGCGCTCAACAATGCCACGGATTGCGTGGCATTATTATTTTCAGGAGGAACAATGTCTCAGGTTCAGAGTGGCATTTTGCCAGAACATTGCCGCGCGGCGATTTGGATCGAAGCCAACGTGAAAGGGGAAGTTGACGCCCTGCGTGCGGCCAGTAAAACATTTGCCGACAAACTGGCAACTTTTGAAGCGAAATTCCCGGACGCGCATCTTGGTGCGGTGGTTGCCTTTGGTAACAACACCTGGCGCGCTCTGAGCGGCGGCGTTGGGGCTGAAGAGCTGAAAGATTTTCCGGGCTACGGTAAAGGCCTTGCGCCGACCACCCAGTTCGATGTGTTGATCCACATTCTTTCTCTGCGTCACGACGTAAACTTCTCTGTCGCCCAGGCGGCGATGGAAGCCTTTGGTGACTGCATTGAAGTGAAAGAAGAGATCCACGGCTTCCGTTGGGTTGAAGAGCGTGACCTGAGCGGCTTTGTTGACGGTACGGAAAACCCGGCGGGTGAAGAGACGCGTCGCGAAGTGGCGGTTATCAAAGACGGCGTGGATGCGGGCGGCAGCTATGTGTTTGTCCAGCGTTGGGAACACAACCTGAAGCAGCTCAACCGGATGAGCGTTCACGATCAGGAGATGATGATCGGGCGCACCAAAGAGGCCAACGAAGAGATTGACGGCGACGAACGTCCGGAAACCTCTCACCTCACCCGCGTTGATCTGAAAGAAGATGGCAAAGGGCTGAAGATTGTTCGCCAGAGCCTGCCGTACGGCACTGCCAGTGGCACTCACGGTCTGTACTTCTGCGCCTACTGCGCGCGTCTGCATAACATTGAGCAGCAACTGCTGAGCATGTTTGGCGATACCGATGGTAAGCGTGATGCGATGTTGCGTTTCACCAAACCGGTAACCGGCGGCTATTATTTCGCACCGTCGCTGGACAAGTTGATGGCGCTGTAAGCGTTTCTGATTCATTGATTAAAGGCCAGGCAGTAACATTACTGACTGGCCTTTTTATTACTGCTTTAACGCCGCATATACTTGATCAACTACCTTCTATCAGAACAGGGTATTTTGCGGCGCTGACGCTACAACTAACAGCCAGCAGAGAAAGATAGAGCATTGTCCGTTTCATGATATCAGTCCAGATTGACGTTACGGCAGCCAAAGAGCGTGGTGAAAATAAACCCACTAACCCATGCCACCAGAATCCCGCCAGCATAAACCGCCATTGCCGGAAGGATGCCTTGTGCGGAAGTCATCAGCGGCAGCGCCACCAGACCAGACGGCCCAAAGGCGCTGTTTAAGCCCATCGGCAGACCCCACCAGGCTATCAATCCGATAAACAAACCGCCCGCCGCGCCGCCTAAACAGGCGGTAATAAACGGTTTCATGCGGGGCAGGGTGACGCCATAAATCAACGGTTCGCCAACGCCCAGCAGGCCGGGAATAATCGCCCCGCGTACCTGACTGCGTAATACACTGTGCGGTTGCGCCCGCCAGTAGAGTGCCAGCGCCGCGCCCACCTGGCCTGCGCCTGCCATTGAAAGGATGGGAAATAAGCTGTTGAATCCCTGGCTGTCCATTAACGCCAGATAAACAGGAATAAAGCCCTGATGCACGCCAAATACCACGGCGATCAGGAACAGCCCGGCTAAAACCGCACAACCGAACGGATTACTGTTCAGGTGCATAAACAGCCATGACATACCTTCGAATAACCAGCCGCCCAGCGGCATAATGATCAGGTACGCAAGCGTAGCGGTGATCAGCAGGGTGATTAACGAGGTCAGCAGCATGTCGAGATCGTCCGGCATAAAGCGGCGCACCATGCCTTCAATGCGGGCGCAGGCCCACGCGGCAATCAGCACGCCGATAATATTGCCGCGCGGATCGATGGGCAGACCAAAGAAATCGTGAAAA
>ERZ1673737.1298-NODE-1298-length-24946-cov-39.190872_pt1 | contig 24946 bp, 20 predicted proteins | sample MGYA00580211_ERZ1673737 | MGnify/ENA primary metagenome ERZ1673737 (study PRJEB41218, sample SAMN15661789) | gut metagenome | host: Homo sapiens | place: Canada: London | collected 2015-08-20/2019-03-30 | study: EMG produced TPA metagenomics assembly of... | reverse complement strand
ACCCCCAAACGCGCCATATAGGGGGACGACCAAGTTCGCACAAAGCGAACTTGATCCCGCAAAACAAAAGGCAGGATACCACTATCATAGCGATACCCTGCCTTTGCTCGTTTACCGTTCCGAGTAGTCCTTCCGCAGAACCTCCGATAAACAAAAAACATACCCGAACCCTTTTTCGTAAAGAATCGGGTTCGAGTACGAACTGTATGGTGGACGGTACAGGACTCGAACCTGTGACCTCCTGCACGTCAAGCAGATGCTCTACCAGCTGAGCTAACCGTCCATGTCATATCGACTTGGATAGTTTACCACAGCTTTTTGCAAAAAGCAAGACCTTTTGTGCTTTTTATGCGTTCTTTTTTTACTTTTCCGGCGAAAGTGCCCGGCGGATGATATCGTACAGCACCGGCTTCATGGCGTCGATGTTGTCCGGCTTGCCCTCCAGAATGCTGGAATAGCACACTGACATACACATACTGCCCAAGGCGGTGATGCGCTGGTAGACCTCCCGCTCACTACGTCCGGCCATCTCCGGGCTGGAAAGCACGATGGCCAGCAGCTTGCGCATCAGAGGCTCGGCTTCCCTGCTGGCTTCGATTTGGTCCAACCCGGGCCAGACGAAGTTGCGCTCCAGAAACCGCAGCACCAGCACATCCTGCCGCAAAGCCTCGATGATATGGTCGATAACGAACACTACCTGCGCGGTAAAGTCGGGCAGCTCGGGGTGCTGCTCGACTGCAAGGCAGGCATCGTTCAGCAGCTGGTAGCTCACCCGCCCCAGCAGCGCCTGCATCACCGCGCCCTTATCCTGAAAATACAGATAAAACGTGCCTTTGCCCACCTTTGCCCGGCTGGTGATATCCTCCACGCTGGTCTTGGCGGTGCCCCGCTCCAGAAACAGCTCGTAGGCTGCATCCAGCAGGGCGCGGCGCTTTTCCTGCTTTTTCCCTTCCACGGTGCTCATGCTTTGGGTAGATTCCTCTTTTCTCTGAATTCAGACGCAGGTATGTGCTGCGTCCGGTCTGCGTACCTTAGTTTAGCAGTCCTTGACCGTTTGTGCAAGCCCGATTTATTATACAATGTTTTGCAGGTGATAAAAAAACTGACTTTCGGTCACTTTTTCCGCTTGACACACTGTCCGGGCTGAATATAATAGTGTTTGCCCGGAAGATGACCGGCGGTCAGTTTCGCGGGCTTTCCCAATCAACTTTCTATTCTGGAGGGTTCTCATGAAAAAGATCGCACAAGGCATCGTGCGTCTGCGCAAGCTGATCTTAACAGTGGCCGTGCTGCTGTTGATCCCTTCCGCGATCGGCGCCATTGCCACCCGCATCAATTATGACATCCTCACCTACCTGCCGCAGGATCTGGACTCCATGATCGGCGAGGTAGCCCTTGAGGACGATTTCCATCTGGCCTCCACCGGTATGATCACGGTAGAGGGCCTGCCAACCAATGAACTCATCGCTATGAAAAAGGAGATTGAAGCCGTGCCCGGCGTCACCCAGACCTTCTGGCTCAGCGATGTGATCGACCCCAACATTCCCACCGCCATGCTGCCTGCCGATGTGCAGCAGTTCATGTTCGGCAAAAACGATTCCACCATGCTGATCGTCCGCTTTGACGCCCCCAGCGCCAGCGACGAGACCATGGAAGCCGTCAAGCAGATCGAAAAGCTGCTGCGCAAGGACTGCTTCTTCGGCGGTATGAGCGTCATTCTGCAGGACACCAAGGCGCTGGTCAATCAGGAAATGCCCCTGTACATCCTGATCGCCGTGGGCGCCAGCCTGCTGGTGCTGTTCCTCTCGCTGGAAAGCACCATCACCCCGCTGCTGTTCATGCTGGGTCTGCTGTTCCCCATCGCGTACAACTTCGGCACCAACATCTTTCTGGGGCAGATCAGCTACATCACCGAGGCGCTTGCCACCGTGCTGCAGCTGGGCGTTACGATGGACTTCTCCATCTTCCTGCTGCACCGCTATCAGGAAGAAAAGGAGCTGCGCTCCACCAATGAGGAAGCCATGGTCAGCGCTATCTGCAAGACCATGACCTCCATCTCCGCTTCCAGCCTGACCACCATTGCAGGCTTCCTTGCACTGTGCGCCATGCGTCTGACGCTGGGCCGCGATATCGGCCTTGTCATGGCAAAGGGCGTGGCACTGGGCGTTATCTGCACCGTGGTCATCCTGCCCTCTTTGATCCTTACCTTTGATAAGTGGGTGGAAAAATACAAACACCGCACCGTCATCCCCCGGCTGACCAAGCTGAGCTACTTTGTTTCCAAGCATTCCGTGCCCATCGTGGCCGTCTTTATCCTCATCCTTATCCCCTTTGCCATTGCGCAGAACAAGACCAGCGTGTACTACACCCTGTTCGACTCCCTGCCCCAGGACCTAACCGGCATCGTGGGCACCAACAAGCTGGGCGAGGACTTCGGCATGACCACCAGCCACTTCATTCTGGTGCATGACGACCTGACCGCTACGCAGGTGTCCGACCTGTGTGACGAGTTGAAGGACGTGGACGGCATCACGCAGGTGGTAAGTCTGGATTCCATTACCGGTCCCGGCTTTGACACCGAGCTGCTGCCCGACAGCGTGATGGAGATCCTGCAGTCCGGCGGCTACAAGCTGATTTTGGCCAACAGTTCCTACAAGACCGGCACGGATGCCATCAACAGCCAGCTGGACGAGATGATCGGTCTGATCAAAAACGTAGACCCCGAGGGCGTCATCACCGGTGAAGGTGCCATGACCAAAGACCTGATCGAGGTTGCAGACGTGGACTTCAAGAACGTCAACGTCTGGTCGATCATGGCCGTGCTGGTCATCATCGCCATCTCCTTCAAGAGCATCTCCATCCCGGTGCTGCTGGTCGCCAGCATCGAAGCCGCTATCGCCATCAACATGGGCATCCCGTACTTTACCGGTACGCAGCTGCCCTTTATCGCCAGCATCGTCATCGGCACCATCCAGCTGGGCGCTACCGTGGACTACTCCATCCTGATGACCACCCGTTATCACGAGGAGCGCGCCTTTGGCCGCACCCCCAAGGAGGCTGCCCAGCAGTCGCTGGAGCATTGCAGTCAGTCCATCCTGACCAGCGGCCTGACCTTCTTTGCCGCTACGGTCGGCGTGGCCGCCATCAGCAAGATGGAGCTGCTGCGGAGCATCTGCCTGCTGATCTCCCGTGGCGCTCTGATCAGTATGCTGGTCATTCTGGTGGTACTGCCCGCCGCCCTGATGCTGTGTGACTGGCTCATCCGCCACACCACCCTGAAATGGATGATCCCTGAATCTGCCAACGCCAAGAAGTCTGAAAAGGAGTAATGCGTTATGAAAAAATCGCTTCGTTTCGCCAGTGCGGCGCTGGCAGTTGCCCTTGCCGCCAGCTGTGCAGCCCCGGCTTTTGCCGCAGGCGGCAGCAGCTTTACCAAGTCTGAGACCGTGTACGCTGTGATGAACGCCGATGGCTCCATCCAGAGCACCACTGTCAGCGAGCACGTTTACAGCGCCTCCGGTCTGTCCAAGGTGACCGACCAGAGCACCCTGACCAATATCCAGAACACCGAGAGCAGCGCCGAGTTCACACAGGACGGCGAAAAGCTGGTGTGGAACACCGATGATACTGATGTGTATTATAAAGGTGACACTAGCCGCGCCCTGCCCATTCAGGCTACCGTCACCTACGCGCTGGACGGTCAGGAAGCCGCGCTGGAAGATCTGATCGGCAAGAGCGGTCATCTGACTATGACCATCGCCCTGAAGAACAACGAGACCGGCACCGTGAATGTGAACGGCACCGACCGCACCATCGTCACCCCGCTGGTCACCGCTGTGGGCGTGATCTTCGGGCAGGATGCCACCAACGTGGTGGCTGCCCACGGTCTGGTGGAAAGCGCCGCCAAGAGCAATGTGGCTGCCTTTGTCACCCTGCCGGGCGTGAAGGACTCCCTGTCCGGTCTGCTGCCGGACGAACTGGATACCATCGAGGACTATCTGCAGGACACCATCACGGTGGAAGCAGATGTCACCGGGCTGACCTGCCCGCAGGTGATGATGGCCTGTGCCACCAGCGCTGCGGCTCTGGGCACTGACAATGTGTTTGACCTGAGCAGCCTCAACGACCTGACCGACGGCATCAATCAGCTGAATGACGCTATGAGCCAGCTGCTGGACGGCGCTTCTCAGCTGGAGGACGGTACCAGTCAGCTGGCCAGCGGTGTGCTGGCCCTGCTGGACGGTGCCAACACCCTGAACAATGGTGCAGCCGCACTGGACAAGGGTCTGGGCCAGCTGACCAACGGTCTGGACACCCTGAGCGCCAACAACAGCGCCCTGAACAGCGGCGCACAGCAGGTGGCTGACGGTGTGCTGGCTTCTGCCAACAAGACCCTGAAAGAGGGCGGCCTGATCGACACCGATATGACCTGGGATAACTACGCTGCGGTCATCGACAACATTCTGACCATGAACGACAAGACGCTGGCTGCCGGACGCCGCAAGATGGTGCGTACTATCTGGGAGCAGGCTCCCAGCTTCAAGGACAGCCAACTGGATCTGGCTCTGTACCTTTCCGCTACCAAGACGAACCATGATCTGGAGGCTGCTCTGCACCTGATGCAGAACTACGACCCCTCCATGCTGTGCGGTCTGGTGCAGCTGCTGACCAGTCAGGAAGCCAAGGACACCGCCAAGGCAGAGCTGAAGTATCAGGTAGAGAACAGTCAGGATATCGCGGATGTGCGTGCCCTGAAGGACAGCCTTTCCAAGATCCAGTACTTCGTTTCCAGCGTGGGCCAGTACACCGCCGGTGTGCAGACCGCCGCAGATGGTGCACACTCTGCCAAGGACGGCAGTGCCCAGCTTGCCGCCGGTACCAAGACCCTGTACAACGGCGTGAACACCCTGAACAATGGCGCAAGCCAGCTGAATGACGGCACCCACCAGCTGAACGATGGTTTGAACCAGTTCAACGAGGAGGGCATCTCCAAGCTGACCGGCGCACTGGATCAGGATCAACTGCACGGCCTCAAGACCGTGCTGGACGAGATGACCGACCGGCTGGAAAACTACACCTGCTTTGCCGGTGCCCCCGAGGACGCCGAGAGCAGTGTGAAGTTTGTCTACAAGACCGCCGAGACCGTGGCCGCTGCCGACAATGTTGTGGCTGAGACTGAGACGGTGAAGGAGGGCAACATCTTCACCCGCCTGTGGCAGCGCATCGTGGATCTGTTCAAGTTCTGATAACGCCAACATCCTTCCAGAATCGTAGATAGAGACGCAGAAGCGCCCCGCAGCCATTCGGCTGCGGGGCGCTTCTGTATCTGCGGGAATATTTCAGGGTGAAAGGCATACAATAAAAAGAAAGCATATTGATTGCATTCTGCTTTCATTTGTGCTAGAATCAAAGAAAGAAGGAGGTGCTGAATATGGCACAGATCAGTGTACGCGTAGATGACACCGTAAAGCATGAGGCAGAGCAGACCTTTGACGAGATCGGTCTGAGCATGAACACGGCCATCACCATCTTTCTCAAGGCCTGCGCCCGGGAAAAGCGCATTCCGTTTGAACTGACCGCAGACCCCTTTTATTCCTCTGCCAATCAGCGTTATCTGGAAGGCATCATGCGGGACGTGCGCAGCGGCAAGGCGCATTTTGCCCCGCATGACCTCATCGAGGAAGCCTGATGCGGCTGCTGTGGGAGGATCGTGCATGGGAGGATTATCTTTATTGGCAGATGCAGGACAAAAAGACGCTGAAACGCATCAACGCGCTGATCAAAGATATCGCCCGCAACGCCTTTGACGGCATCGGCAAGCCGGAACCGCTGCGCGGTACGCTCAGCGGCTGGTGGAGCCGCCGCATCGACGATGTGAACCGCATCGTTTACTACGAAGAAAACGGCATTGTGTTTATCGTTTCCTGCCGCGGACATTACGATGACACCTGACAGCAGCTGCTGTATCTTCACGCTCTACCTAAAAAAGGACACCGGACAGCCTGCGGGCTGTCCGGTGTCCTTTTTTAAATAAAATTACTGATCCTTTTCCACCATCATCTTGCTGGCTTTATAGATATCGCCGCAGCCGAGGGTGATGACCAGATCGCCGGGCTGGGCGTTCTGCTTTACCCAGTCGGCGGCTTCCTGCAGGCTGTTCACCAGCACAGAGCCGGGGATCTGTGCTGCCAGCTTTGCGCTGGTAATGGTGGGGTCGTTGGGCTCGCGGCTGCCCATGATGGGGGTCAGCACCGTGATGTCCGGGATCTTGAGCACATCCACAAAGTCGTTGAACAGCATCTTGGTGCGGCTGTATGTAAACGGCTGGTGGACGGCGATCAGGCGCTTGTAGCCCATCTCCTTGGCGGTGTTCAGGGTGGCGCGCAGCTCGGTGGGGTGGTGGGCGTAGTCATCAATGACCAGCGCACCGTTGCACTCGCCGTACACCTCAAAGCGGCGGCCTGCGCCCTTGAAGTTCAGGGCAGCCTCGGCGCACTGCTCTGCGCTCAGGCCCACAAAGCGGCACACGGCGCACATGGCCAGTGCATTATAAATATTGTGGCGACCGGGCACGGACAGACGGATGCGGGTGGTGTCGGTCGTATTCCACTCCTTCAGGTCGAACTCGAAGAAGCCGGGCTTATACTCGTTGACGTTGACAGCGCGGTAGTCGCCGTGGTTGTCGATGGCAAAGGTGCGCACCCGGCGGTCCAACGTGTACATCACGTCCATGGTGTTCTTATCGTCAGCGTTGGCAAAGATCATGAACTGAGTCATCAGGGCAAAGCGCTTGAAGGCGAACTTCAGCTCGCCCATGCTGCCGTAGTAGTCCAGATGGTCGTTGTCGATGTTCAGCACCACGGACAGGTAGGGGGTCAGCTTCAGGAAGGTCTCGGCGAACTCGCAGGCCTCGATAACAATATCATCGCCCTTGCCGGCCTTGCCGTAGCCGTTGATGAGGGGCAGCTTGCCGCCGATGACGGCAGAGGGGTCGCGGCCGGCCAGTTCCAGCGCGGTGGTGATCATGGAGGTGGTGGTGGTCTTGCCGTGGGTGCCGGACACGCAGATGCTCTGCTTGTACAGGCGGCTCACATAGCCCAGCAGCACGCTGCGCTCCACGGTGGGAATGCCGTAGGAGGCAGCTGCGTTCAGCTCCACGTTATCCTTGGAGATGGCGGCAGAGTACACCACCATGTCTGCACCGACAACGTTATCCGCATTGTGGCCAAGGCTGACCTTCACGCCCATCTCCCGCTCGTAGCGGATGATGCTGCCGTCCAGCACATCGCTGCCGGACAGCTCGTAGCCCTTGGCGGCAAGGATCTGGATCAGCGGGTACATTCCACTGCCGCCGCAGCCGATAAAATGGATCTTTTTTACATGGTCCAGCAGATGCTGGCTATAATCCGAGTACATGAACATAGTAAGGCTCTCCTCCAAATATTAACGGCTGCAGCGCAGACCGATTCCTTCCAAATATGGGGACACACTCTTATTATATAATTTTTGCAGCATAAAATAAACAGGTAAGGCCGAATTTTCGGAAAGAACCATAATTTTTTTGTGAATTTTGTGATATGTGTACAACAAAATCCCGGCAGTATTACTTTGCCCGCCGCCGCAGAATCTCGTCCAGAATGGCATCGGCTACATCCGCCTTGCTCATCAAAGGCAGCTCCCGTGTGCCGTCCGGGGTGATGAAGGTGACCACGTTGGTATCCACTCCAAAGCCTGCACCGGCCACCTTGAGGTTGTTGGCCACCACCATGTCCAGATTTTTCTTGGCAAGCTTCGCGGAGGAGTTTTCCACAAGATCCCGGGTCTCCATGGAAAAGCCGCACAGGAACTGGTGGGTCTTGCGGGGGCCGATGGTGCCAAGGATATCCTCGGTGCGCTCCACGGGGATAGAGAGGTCGCCCTCCTTCTTTTTGATCTTGTCGTCGGCCACAGTGGCGGGGCGGTAGTCTGCCACGGCGGCAGCCATGATGAGCACATCGGTGGCGTCAAAGCGGCTGGTCACCGCCTCGTACATCTGCCGGGCGGTGGTCACCGGCACATCGGTGGTAAACTTGACCGGCGGCAGCGCGGTCTGCCCGTGGATCAGGGTCACTTCGGCGCCCCGCATGGCGGCGGCGCGGGCAATGGCGTAGCCCATCTTGCCGGTGGAGTGGTTGGTCAGGTAGCGCACCGGGTCCAGCGCCTCCTGCGTAGGGCCGGCGGTCACCGCGACGCGCACCCCGGCCAGATCCTTCGGACGGGCGATGGTGTGCAGGATGTGCTCCAGCAGTACCTCCTCCTTGGGCAGGCGTCCGCTGCCCACATCCTTGCAGGCCAGCACGCCGCTTTCGGAGGGGATGACGGTAAAGCCGTACCGCTCCAGCGTGGCAAGGTTATCCTGCGTGATGGGGTTTTCCAGCATGCCGGTGTTCATGGCAGGGGCTACCAGCTTCGGGCACTTGGCGGCCAGCACCACGGTGGTAAGCATATCGTCCGCAATGCCGTGCGCCATTTTGGCAATGACGTTTGCGGTGGCGGGGGCTACAAGGATCACATCTGCCTTTTTTGCCAGCGAGATGTGGGTGACCTCAAACTTGAAATCCCGGTCAAAGGTGTCCACCATGCACTTGTGGCCGGTCAGGGTCTCAAAGGTGAGAGGGGTGATGAACTGGGTGGCGTTTTTGGTCATGATGACCTCCACATCCGCACCCAGCTTGCGCAGTGCACTGGCCACATTGGCCATCTTATAGGCGGCAATGCCGCCGCTCACGCCCAGCAGGACGCACTTGCCGTTCAGATCCATGGTTCGTTTACCTCCCGGAAAAACAGTTCTTTTCCACATATCTTACCTTAGTATAATGCAAAACTTCCACCAGCACAACAAAATCTTTGCCGGGAACTTGTATCCGGCGCAAAAATGCGGTAAAATACGCTTGACAAAGAGCAAACCGGTTCTTTTCTTTTATTTTGAAAAGGAAAACAGAATTATGATCTTAGCCATTGATATAGGCAACACCACCGTCGCCCTTGGGGGCATCCGGGACGGACGTGTATGCTTTGTGGCGCGCATGGACACGGTGCGCACCCGCACGGCTGCGGAATATCGTGCCGAAATGGATAAAATTTTTGCGCACCGCCGCCACCCGGAGCGCCCCATGCGCTTTGAAGGCGCGGTGCTTACCAGCGTAGTGCCCCAGATCACCGGGGCACTGGCCGAGTGCGCCCGCCACTACACCGGCAAAAAGCCGGTCATCGTTTCGCCGGACATCCGCACCGGGCTGACCATGGGGGTGGACGAGCCCCGCGCCGTGGGCAAGGACCGGCTGGTGGATGCCGCCTACGCGGCGGCAAACTTTCCGCTGCCGGTCATCACAGTAGACCTTGGCACCGCCACCACCTTTAATGTGGTGGACAAAGACCGGGTATTCCGGGGCGGCGTGATCTGCCCCGGCCTTTCCACCGGGCTGCGCGCACTGGGTGAGCGCTGTGCCCAGCTGCCGCAGGTGCATCTGGGCTCCCCGAAAAAAGCCATCGGCACCAATACCGAAAGCTGTATGCTGTCCGGCTCGGTGCTGGGCACCGCCGTGCTCATTGACGGCATGGTGCAGCGCATTGAAGAGGAATTGGGCAGCCCGGCCACACTGGTGGTCACCGGCGGTCTGGCAAAGTACGTCACCCCGCTGTGCCGCCACCCCCTGACCTATGACCCGGAGTTGCTGATGAAGGGGCTGGCACTGCTGTACCAGCTGAACGCCCCGCAGGAGCACTGCCGCAGCCATGGCGGCGGCAGGCATTACGGTCAGCAGGGACGCCTCCGGGCAAAGCACCCGCACCCCAACCGCCGCACCCGCCGCGAGCCGGAGGCGCTGGTAGGCTGAGGGAACAAGAGGATAAGGGAGAGCATTATGAAACTGGGCATTCTTGGCACGGGTAAGATCGTGCAGGAATTTTTGCCATGGCTTGTGGAGCACACGCCGTTTACTGTGCAGGCGGTGTGCAGCACCCCGCGCTCGGCGGCAAAGGCCGCAGAGCTGTGTGCACAATATCAGATCCCGCAGCACACCACCAATTACTTTGAACTGCTGCAATGGGTGGACGCGGTCTACATCGCCGTGCCCAACTTGCAGCACGCCCGCTACGCCCGGGTGGCGCTGGAGGCGGGCAAGCACGTCATTGTGGAAAAGCCCATGGCGGTGACCGCCGCCGAGACCGAGGAGCTGGCTGCGCTGGCACAGCGCAAGCGGCTGTTCCTCTTTGAGGCTATGACCACCCAGTACCAGCCCAACTACGCCAAACTCCGGGAGCTGCTGCCCCGGGTGGGCACAGTGCGCATGGTACAGTGCAGCTTCAGCCAGTATTCCAGCCGGTACGACGCCTTTTGCGCCGGGCAGACCCCGCCGGTGTTCGACCCGCTGTGCGCGGGCGGTGCACTGATGGATTTGGGCGTGTACAACGTCAGCTACATCGTAGGTCTGTTCGGTGAGCCCAACAAGGCAGTATACGCCGCCAACATGGAGCGCAATATCGACACCAGCGGTGTGCTGATGATGGATTACAGCGGTTTCAAGGCGGTAAGCCTTGCCGCCAAGGACTGCGCAGCCCCTGCCCGCTGCATCATTCAGGGCACGAAGGGCTACATCCTGCAAAAATCCACCCCGAACTACTGCGGCGGTGTGACCTTCCATCCCAACGAGGGCAAGGAGGAGCACTACAACCTGAACGGGGATCGTCCCCGGCAGGCGGCAGAGTTCGAGGCCTTTTACCGCGCCATGACCGCCGGAGACCAGGAGCTGTGCGCCTGCATGCTGGATACCAGCATCGCGGTGAGCCGGGTACTCACGGTGGCGCGCCGTAGCGCCGGGGTGCGCTTCCCCGGTGATAGATTTTAACGCATTTTTCTCTGGAACACGCCCTGACAACCACGCGCTTCCAAAGATTTGAATATTCACCTAAAACCCGCACAGAGCGGGCAGGTTTGCGCCGTATCCGACAACAAAGGGCGGAACGGCAGCAGGAGGAAAACTGAATTATGAAGAATACCAATACCAAGACTCTGACTCGTGTGGCCCTGCTGGTGGCCATTGAACTGGTGATGAAGCTTGTCGGTCTGGGCAGTGTGCCCGTGGGCCCGCTGTACATGAGCTTCCTCACCCTGCCCATCGCCGTGGGCGCCATCACCATGGGCCCCGCCGTGGGTGCCCTGCTGGGCGGCGTGTTCGGCGCTGTGAGCTTCTACGATGCCATCACCGGCGCATCTGCCATGACCGGTGCACTGTTCCAGGTCAGCCCGCTGAACACCTTTATCCTGTGCGTAGGTATGCGTGTGCTCATGGGTCTGTGCTGCGGCCTGATCTTCAAGGGCCTGCAAAAGCTGGATAAGTCCCGCACCTGGAGCTACATCCTCAGCGCCATGACCGCACCCGCCCTGAACACCCTGTTCTTCATGGGCTACATCGTGCTGGCTTTCTACGGCTGCGACTATGTGCAGAATCTGGTGTCCGTCAAGGGCGCTGCCAACCCCTTCATGTTCGTAGTGCTGCTGGTTGGCGTGCAGGGCGTAGCCGAATTTCTGGTGTCCGGCATTCTGGGCGGCATCGTCGCCCGCGCCGTGGCAAAGTTCCTGAAGTAAGCCCGGCTGCGCACCATGTCAGGGCGGCGCATCCGTGTTTAGAATAGAAAAATGAATGCTCCTCCGGCAACTGCCGGAGGAGTTTTTTGTTGGGAACGGCTCCAATATCCTTCCTGTGAAAATGCAATGCCGGAGCGTCTGAGGACGCTCCGGCATTGCTCTATTCACAAAAATATCGTCCCGCCTGCCCGGCAGCCTTTACTTCTTTTCCCGCAGCTGTTCCAGATAGCCGTCGGCCTTGATGGCCTCCGGGGTGAAGGAGTTATTCTTCCACCAGTTCACAAGGGCGGCGGTCACGGTCAGGCCGGTGGTCACCAGCTGCTCCACGGTGGCGCTCTCGATGGGCAGCATGGGCTTGCCGCAGGCGCTCAGCACCTGATTGGTCAGTGCCAGCGCCAGCGCAGCCGTGCGTGCCAGGGTGGCGGCAGAAATTTTGCAATGGGTATCGTTCATAGGTTCAGTTCCTCTCTTTCTCTAAATCTGCGATGCGGTGGTTGGCCACCTTCATCTGTTCTTCTAAAATGGGTACGCGGCGGGCAAAGTTGTTATGCTCCCGCACCTCCCGGGTCAGTTCTTCCAGCTTGGTGTCGGTCACCGCCTAGCTTTTTCCGTTGGCGATCAGCACGCCGATCAGGGTCACCGCGCCTGCAATGATGGCCGAGATGATGCTCTCCATCGGCCTCACCCCCTCCACCGGGCTTTGTCTGCCCGGGTATCCACGTGCACCCAGCCGGCGGCGCGGCCCGCCTTCGCGGGGTAGCGTCCCACGCCGCCCCGGTCCGGCATCAGGCTTTCGGCGTAGGCGGCCACGTCCTCCACGCTCACGTCCTGCACCCGGATATCCGCTGCCCGGCCATACAGGTGCTGGCTGAACTTTGCCCCGCCTGCCTTGGCGTTGTGTGCCGGGGTGCGGTAGGCGCTGGTGATCGTCACCGGTTTTCCGAAGTGCTCCCGGATACGCTCCAGCAGTTCTGCCAGCGCCGTGTCGATGAAGACAGGGTCGCTGCCGTCCTTGCAGCGGAACTCCCGCACACAGAAGTGCGGCGAGAGGGCGGTGCTGCCGTCCCGGGCAAGAGAATACGCTTGCAATGCCATCGTGCGCCCCCTTACAGCCGTTTCAGCAGCGCTGCGATGGGCTCTGCATAAAACCGCTCGTAGCCCGCTGCGTTGGGGTGGGTGCCGTCGCTGGTGTACTTATCGCCCAGTTCGCTGACGCCGTGTTTTCCCATAGGCGGGGTGGTCTCCGCAATGTCAACGTAGGGCACGCCCCATTTTTTCAGCGCCGCAAGGATGGCAGGCTTATAGGTCTTGTACCAGTTTTCGCTGCCTGCAAACATCCCGCCGTGCGGGAATACATAGGCCACGCGCTTGTCGCTGTGATTCGTTGCCAGATCGTCCAGCATCTTCTCCAGTGCGCCGGTCATGGTCGTTTCATCGTAGGCAGCGGCAAAGCCATCGGTCAGGGTACCCACAGGGGCGTTGTTCCAGGCATCATTCACGCCGCCCTCCAACAGGATGTAGTCTGCCTTTGCAAGCGCTGTGGAGTTTGTCACCACTGTGCTGATGCAGCCACGGGTGCCGCCGTATACCTTATCGGTAATATTCGGGGTCAGCGTTGCGCCGTCCACCGCTTCATTGGTCAGGGTCATGCCGTACTTGTCTGCAATACATTTGCCGTAGCCGCCTGCGCTGCTCTTGCCGTAAGCGATGCTGTCGCCTGCAACGTACAGCGTTTTTCCCGCCAGCGGGCTGATGATCTGACCATTGATGTCAAACACTTCCATTTTACCACCCCTTCTCGATGTAATCGTTCACCTTGTCGTCACTCAGCAGGCCTTTATACACCCTGCACTGATACAACGTACCAGACCAGAACTGCTGCTTTTTGCTGCCGTCCGCGCTCTGCGCCGCACCGATCAGGAAGGTCTGGGGCACATCTATGATTGTGCCGTTTGTGGTTTTCCACTCCGTCAGCGGGCAGTAGGTACTGCCGCCGCGATATTTTCTGCCGTCGATCTGCACTGCATACCGCGTACGGGTCTTGAGGTGTTCGATGCTGTCTGACAGGGTCACGCTGCCGTAGTTGTAGTATGCGAACTCGGTCTTATTGTTCAGCGGGCTGCTGGTGGAGTTGAAGCCGGGCAGATTGTCGGTATCGCCGGTCTCGGTCAGGCAGTGCAGGAAGGCAGGCCATGTGTTTGCATTAAAGTCGTCCCCCGCTTTCGCATCCACTAGGATCGTGTATTGCGGCGTCTCGGTGGAGGCGTGCTCCAGCAGCTTCAGACCGGTGTCCAGTCCCTGGGTCAGCACGGTCTCGCCGGGCAGACTGTAGATCAGCTGTGCTGTCTCCACTACTTCCACCGTTACCGCGCAGCTTGCACTCTTACCGCCTGCTGTGGCAGTCACGGTGCAGTTACCTGCTTTGATGCCTGTCACCACGCCGTTTGCCACAGTGGCAAAGCCGGTAGGCAGAACGCTCCACACCACCGTTTTATTGGTTGCATTCGCGGGCAGCACGGTGGCCGTCAGGGTCTTACTCTCGCCCTCGTTCAGGGTCATGGTCACGGCGCTCAGGCTCACGCTCTGCACCGGAGCTTCCTGTGCACTGCCGCCCCACTCTGCACGCAGAGCATTCAGGGTGGGCTGCATCGTGTCGGTCTTATAGGCTGCATTTTCAAACAGGTTCAGCAGCAGCGCCTTTGCGTTGGCGGTAAAGCCTTCGCCCGGGTCACCTTTTGCACCCGCCGGGCCGGGGTCGCCCTTTTCTCCCTTATCGCCCTTGACGCCTGTGGCGGCGGCTGTAATGCCTGCTTCCATGTGGTTCAGCTGGGCAGCCGTCAGGGTCTGGCCGTCCACAAAATTCTGTTTTACGTAGCTCATTTGTTCCTCCCTAAGATCATTTTTCCAAGGATCGCCTGCCCCAGCACGGCAAAAACGTTCTCCTTCGGCGGCTGCGGGTTGCCCCACAGCGTCGCCAGACGGTCGCAGGCATCCATAGCTGCGTCATTGCCCGCCGCCAGCGTGCGCAGCACGGTCAGCACCGCCCGCTTTTCCGCGGCGGTAATGCCGCCGGTGCCCAGCAGCCCCACCAGCGCCTCCCACGCAGGCGTAGCCGGGGCAGGCATCGTGCCCTCTGCCGTGCCACTGTTGGCGCATACTTTGCACCGCACATCGGCGCTGGTCACGGTGCGGCTGCCGTCCGTGCCCTCAAAGGTGATGCAGCCCGCGCCGGGCACTGCCGTCACCGCCGCCGGTACGGTCAGGATTCCGTTTTCCACCAGCGTAGCCGCGCTTGCGCCGGGGGTGTGCCAGTGGGCGCACACGGTCAGCCCCTTCCACTCGCCCCGCTGCTCGATGCGCAGCCGGTAGTTGCCCCGGTTGCCCGCATACCCCAGCAGCAGCTGTCCGCCGGGCACCGCTGCCGCGCCGTTTCTGTCCAGCCGGATGGTCATCTCATTCATGCTGCACCGCCCTTACACATACTGGTAGCCCTCCACGTTGAAGGGATAAGCGTTGTCATTGCTCGCCAGGTTTACATCGACCACGCCGATGTTCACCGTGCCGTTCGCAGCAAAACTCACCTTCACCAGTGCTTCGCCCTTGCAGTAAACGCCGTCCCGCAGATTGTAGGTGTTGCCGCCGCCCACTATGGCCACCGCCGTACCGCCCCGCACGATGCGGGTGCAGCCGTAGTCCGCAGCCGCCGCTGCGGCTACTCCGCCGGTGGTAGCGATCGTGGTACATTCCAGAGGGACCGCCATCCTTACCACAATATAATCCACCTCGTCCGGCACAGTCATCGTCTTGTTGCTTTTGCCCGCTGCACCGTCGCTTGTGTAGACAAGCTTTCCGTTCATGTCCGTCACTCCTCTCAGTTGATTCAGTTTTTCTGCCAGGCTAAAGCCCAGCACCGTGTCAAGGTTTTCCGCCGTCATTTCCAGTGTGCCGTCTGCGCTCACGGTCAGGCCCCGCCCCACCTTCACGCCGCCCAGCACGGCTGCGGTGGCGGGCGGCAGGGTGTAGCCCATGCCGAATTTCCGGTCTGCCTCAGCCTTGGAGTAAAACCGGTCGTCCGCGCCCAGCTGCAATAGTGCGGCGGCCTTTTCCTGCGCCGACCAGCCTGCTGCCCCGGCGGCACTGGTCAGCGCCTTTTTTACGCCGTAGGGCAGCAGCGCTGGGGTCAAGGGCGCATAGGCCTCGGTCATACGGTCCAGCTGCGCCGCCGTGGCGGGCACGGTGGTCAGGGTGGCATCTGCCCGCACCGCAACGCCGTACTGCCCGTCTGCCCGCACCGCGCCGGGCGTTGCCGCCGTAGGCACGGTCTCGCTGCGCACATAGGGGCGCAGGTCCGGCAGCGGGGTGGTATCGGTCTGCACCGCGCCGGTGGCGGCATCCACGCTGAGAATGCGCACCATCTCGCCAGGCAAAGGCTGCGCCGGGCTTGGCACCGCCCCCACATCCTGTGCGTTCAGCTGCACCGCGCCGCCCTTGCTGTTCACGCTCAGCACCTGCCCACCGGTGGGTGCATAGCTTTCTGCCCGCAGTGCGGCAGCCTCCGCCCGCTTTGCGCTGGCCTCGGCATCGGTACGGTCGGCCAGAATTTTGTCCGCAGTCTTTTGCGCCAGTGCCGCCTGCATGGCGGTATCTGCCGCACCGTTCTCGGCACGGCGGGCGCTTTCTGCTGCGGCGTGTGCGCTTTCCAGCACGCGCGCCACAAACTGCTCGTACACCGAGGGCGGCAGCTCCTCACTGCCGCCGTCCGTAGGCAGGGTGGCGTACACATCGTAGCTGCCGGGGCGGGTATAGGCGGTGTAGCCGCCGCTGCCTATGGCGGCCAGCATCCACTGTCCCCGCACGCTGCCGGTCAGGCGGCGGTCAACCGTCACACTGTCGTCGGCGTCCAGCGGAATGGCGGCCAGCTGCACCCCATCGCTGCGGCGCAGATACAGCGCCAGGGTGCACCCCGCCCACGCTGCGGGCAGGATGAACTGCAGCCGGTCCACCCCCTCGGCGTTCTGTGCGCCAAGGTGCAGCCGGTGCGGCCGGGGCACAAATTCGGTGCCGCCGCACTGCTGCTCAAGGATTTCGATCTCCATGCAAAACCTCCTTTTCTGTTTGCTGTCCCGATTGTACCGCCGGGGGCGCAAAACTATCCAGTGTGTACTAAAAATGTGAAATTTTCTGTTCTTCGGCATTTTGCTAAACGGGGTTTTGGCACCGGAAATGCGAGCTTTTTCCCCCCTGCCGGGACCGGGTAATTCCCCTGCAGGTTTTCCATGCAAAACCCGCGATGTGGGGCAGCTTGTTTTGGGCGCAGCGGCCGCTGCTGCGGCCTTATTCGCAGAGAAAAGAGCCGGTGCAAATGTTAAAAATTCATGAACGAATTGCCCCCAGAAAAAAGGAAAAAATCAGAAGGAAACCACCTAAAAACCAAAATATCAAAAGAAACACTGTGAAAATTGCACAAAAAACAATGTTACAAATCTAACAAAGTGCAAGACACAAATTTGACAGATGCTTTACGGTCTGGTAAAATAGCGTTTGTGCAACGAACGTTGCAGCGTTTAAATTCTATCTGGATGAAGTAAAAAGCCGTCCTGCGTACGGCACGGCATGGGCAGATGCGGCCTGTGCCGGGGCAGTTTTGTGGTCTGCCCGAAGCGGATTCCAACCTGTAATACGGTGCTCATTCTTTTTACCCGAAGAGAGCATCGTATTTGACTGTGAGACGCTTATACTCAGAGCAGCCACAGTCCGGGCGGCCGGGGTGCTGATGCAATACAGACCCGCGGCCGCGCCAAATACGACAAAGAGAGGAGTTGTCTCGTATCGCTTCCGTTAAATTGAAGAAAGCAGTTACTGCCGCAAAGCAGGCAGTATCTCCCCGTGTGCTGGCATTTTGTGTCATGGTGGTATGCCTTGTGGCTACCCTTGGCGTCACCGCTGCAAATCTGCGGCTGACCTACGTCACCGACTCCAATGGTGCACGGCAGGTCCTTCTGACCGATGCCGATGCTTCCCCCGCACAGGTCATGCACCTTTCCGGCATCCGCTCTGAGGAGGGCGATGAGGTCTACTACACCGCGTTCAGCGGCAATCTTGCCTCCCTGAACATCGAGCGCGCATTCTCCGTCAGCATCACTGCCGACGGGCAGGAGTACCCTGTAAAGCTGGTGTTCGGCACCGTAGCCGATGCACTGGAGCGCGCCGGTATCACCCTTGAAGGGGACGACTACACCGAGCCGGCGCTGGATCACGTTGTGACCGCCGGCAACAAGATCGTGGTCCACCGCGTGGACTACGAAGAGCGGGTGGAAACTCAGGCCATCCCCTACGACACCCAGTATGTCTACACCAGCCTGTACTTCCGCAACACCGGCCGCACCACCACCCTGCAGCACGGTGCAGCCGGTCAGCAGACCGTGACCACCCGCGACCGCTATGTAGACGGCGAGCTGGAGAACAGCACCGTTGTGGATACCACCACCACGGTGGAGCCCACCGACCACGTTATCAAGACCTACGGCGCAGGCGCGCCAGTGTCCCCCCTGACCGGCGCGGACGGCACCACCAACGCCCCCACCTCTTATAGCAAGGTGCTCACCGGCAAGGCCACCGGCTACTATTCCCGTACCGGCAAGGGCTCTTCCGGTCTGGGTCTGGGCTATGGCACCGTGGCTGTGGACCCGGACGTGATCCCCTACGGCACCAAGCTCTACATCACCTCCACCGATGGCAAGTTCGTCTACGGCTACGCCGTAGCCACCGACACCGGCATCGCCGTCCAGAAGGGGCAGATCCTTGTAGACCTGTTCTACGAGACCTACGCCGAAAGCGTTATCAACGGCGCCATTCAGGTCAATGTCTACGTTGTAGGCTGAGCTGTAAACAAAACACAATAACCACGCAAAGAGACCGCTGTACAAACTGTGCAGCGGTCTCTTTTGATGTTAATCAGAATACTATTTTTATTTCGGGGTCGGGGAAAGTCTGTGGGCTTTCCCCGACCCCTTTTCTGTTTTCGCAACGCTTTCGCCGGAACCGTTTGTCAAATGAGCAGTTTACACGATGTCGAGCTGCAAATTTTGGATGGTATGCCCACAACATACAGAGAAGTCAAGAAAATTTGTGGTAATTGTATTTGAATTTTGGACAAAAAGTCTTGCAAAAATGGTAAAAACCTTTTAATATAAAAGAGTACAAAGCTGCGGATGCCGCTTTCGGCTTCCGCACGGGGAGGAGCAGTTTATGAAACCGACCGAAGAAAAGATTCAGAGCAACACATCGGACCTGCCGGTGTACCTGTTCAAGCAGGGCAACAACTGCGAGGCTTACCGCTACTTCGGCGCACATCTGGAAACACGGGTCGGGGAGTCCGGCGTCGTGTTCCGCGTGTGGGCACCGCACGCCGTAGCCATCAGTGTTGTGGGCGACTTCAACAGCTGGAAGCCCGGCAGCCATCCCATGCACAAGGTGGATGGCGATTCCGTGTGGGAATTGTTCATTCCCGGCATGAAGGAATACGATGTTTATAAATATTGCGTGACCACCCGTGCAGGCGACCTTGTTTACAAGGCCGATCCCTACGCCTTCCACGCCGAGACCCGGCCGTCCAACGGCAGCAAGGTCTACGATCTGTCCGGCTTTGCATGGCACGATGCCGCATGGCAGACCGCGCAGAAAAAGGCGGACGTGATCAACGGCCCGATGAATATCTACGAGATGCACGCCGGCAGCTGGAAGATGAAGGAGGGCGGCAAGCCCTACAACTACTCCGAGCTGGCGGACGAGCTGATCCCGTACATCAAGGATATGGGCTACACCCATGTAGAGCTGCTGCCGGTGATGGAATATCCGTTTGACGGCAGCTGGGGCTATCAGGTCACCGGCTATTTTGCACCCACCAGCCGCTACGGCACCCCCAAGGACTTTATGGCCTTTGTGGATAAGATGCACGCCGCAGGCATTGGTGTCATCATGGACTGGGTGCCCGCCCACTTCCCCAAGGATCAGTTCGGACTGTACAATTTTGACGGCGAGGCCTGCTACGAGGACCCCAACCCCAAGCGCGGTGAGCACAAGGAGTGGGGCACCATGGTGTTCGACTTCGGCCGCAACGAGGTGCAGAGTTTCCTCATTTCCAGCGCACTGTACTGGCTGGAGCAGTACCACATTGATGGTCTGCGGGTGGACGCCGTGGCTTCCATGCTCTATCTGGACTACAACCGCAAGCAGGGCGAATGGGAGCCCAATAAGGACGGCGGCAAGGAAAACCTTGAAGCCATCGCCTTCCTGCGCAAGCTGAACAACACCGTGCTGGGCCGTCACCCCCACAAGTACATGATTGCCGAGGAGTCTACCGCGTGGCCTATGGTCACAAAGCCCGCTTCGGACGGGGGTTTAGGCTTCAACTTCAAGTGGAACATGGGCTGGATGAACGATATGCTCAGCTACATGAAGACCGACCCGCTGTTCCGCGCCGGCAACCACAACAAGGTGACTTTCAGCTTCTTCTACGCTTTCAGCGAGAACTTCGTCCTGCCCATCAGCCACGATGAAGTAGTGCACGGAAAGGGCAGCCTGCTGAACAAGATGCCCGGCGAGTATGACGACAAGTTTGCCAATCTGCGCACCTTCTTCGGCTACATGATGGCACACCCCGGCAAGAAACTGCTGTTCATGGGACAGGAGTTCGGTCAGTTTGCCGAGTGGAACGAGGCAAAGCAGCTGGACTGGATGCTGCTGGATTACGACAAGCACGCCGAGCTGCAGAACTACGTCCGTACCCTGAACGCCTTCTATAAAGAGCACCCTGCCCTCTGGCAGATCGATTACAGCTGGGAGGGCTTCCAGTGGATCGTACCGGACGACTCGCAGCAGAGCGTCATCGCCTTCCTGCGCAAGGATGCCGCCGGTAAGCAGATCCTTGTCATCTGCAACTTCAACCCCGTCCTGCGCGAGGGCTACACCCTCGGTGCACCGGTGTCCGGCACCTACAAGGAAATCCTGAACAGCGATGATGCCGCTTTCGGCGGCTCCGGCACTGTGCACAACAAGCCGGTGCGCACCCACAAAAAGCCGCAGCACGGCTTTGAGCAGAGCATCACCGTTACCCTGCCGCCCATGAGCACCCTGTACTTTGAGGTGCCCACAAAGCGCACCCGCAAGGCAGCAGAGGACAGCACGGACAAACCGGCAAAAAAGACCACCAAAAAATCCACCGTCAAGGACGCCGTGGAAAAGGCGGTAAAAAAGACGACCCGCAAGGCCAAAGCCGAGCCGGACGCCGACAAGCCGGTAAAAAAGACCCGCACCACCAAGGCCAAGGCCGCCGAAACGGCGGATGAAAAACCGGAAAAAGCCAAAAAGACCGCTGCCAAGTCCAAAGCAAAGCCCGAGACGGCAGCGGAAAAGCCGGTAAAGAAAACCGCCGCCAAGGCAAAGACCGCGGCAAAAGCAAAGCCTGAGACCGAAGCAGAAACCAAACCCGCAAAGCGCACCCGCAAAGCAAAAGCACCCAAGGAATAAGGATGCCCACACGGATGCACGCACGAACATTCTGATCTGTTGACTATCATTTCCAAAACGGAAATGCTAAAGGGGAGAATAAAGCTATGGCAAAAGAAATCGTGGCAATGATCCTTGCCGGTGGACGTGGCTCGCGCTTATACGCGCTGACACAAAAGACGGCAAAACCTGCGGTGTCCTTCGGCGGTAAGTACCGCATCGTGGACTTCCCGCTGTCCAACTGCGTCAACTCCGATATCGACACGGTCGGTATCGCAACGCAGTACCAGCCCCAGAAGCTGAACGAGTACATCGGTAACGGTCAGCCTTGGGATCTGGACCGTCTGCACGGCGGTGTGCACACCCTGCCTCCTTACGAGCAGGCAAACGGCACCGACTGGTACAAGGGCACTGCAAACGCCATCTATCAGAACATCGGCTTCATCGACAGCTATAATCCCGAATACGTCATCATCCTGTCCGGCGACCAGATCTGCAAGCAGGACTACGCCGACTTCCTGCGCTTCCACAAGGAAAAGGGCGCAGAGTTCTCTGTGGCCGTTATGGAAGTGGACTGGAAGGAAGCTTCCCGCTTTGGCCTGATGGTGGCGGACGAGACCGACCGCATCACCGAGTTCCAGGAGAAGCCCCCGGTGCCCAAGTCCAATCTGGCCTCCATGGGCATCTACATCTTCAACTGGGATGTGCTCAAGAAGTATCTGATCGAGGACGAGGCTGACCCCAACTCCAAGAACGACTTCGGCATGAACATCATCCCCGCCCTGCTGCGTGACGGCCGCAAGATGTACGCCTACCGCTTTGCCGGTTACTGGCGTGACGTGGGCACCATCGACAGCCTGTGGGAAGCCAACATGGAAGTGCTGGACCCCGAGAACTCCGGCATCGATATCTTTGATAAGACTTGGAAAATTTACAGCCGCAACCCCGTGCTGCCCGCCCAGAAGATCGGCGAGCGCGCCGTTGTGCAGGACTCCCTCATCACCGAGGGCTGCAAGATCTACGGCAACGTCAAGCACTCTGTGCTGAGCGCAGGCGTTGTTGTGGAAGAGGGCGCTACCGTTGAGGACGCCGTGCTGATGGACGGTGTCGTGGTCAAGGCAGGTGCCGTGGTCAAGCGCTGCATCCTTGCTGAGGACGTTGTTGTGGGCGCAGGTGCAAAGGTCGGCGGCGAGGGCGCAATTGCCCACGTTGGCACCGGTCTGACCATCGGCGCAGGCGCTACCGTCAAGGAGGGCGCAAAAGTGTTTGAATCCGTCAAGGAGGGTGTGGAAGTATGCTGAGACAGAACACCAATGCGTTGGGTATCATTTTCCCCAACAGCTATGACAATACCGTTCCCGAGCTGGTGACCGAGCGCGCTATGGCCTCGATCCCCTTTGCGGGCCGTTACCGCATGGTAGACTTTGTGCTGTCCAGCATGGCCAACTGCGGCATTTCCAACGTTTCCATCGTGGTGCGTAAGAACTACCACTCCCTGATGGATCATCTGGGCACCGGCCGCGAGTGGGATATGGCCCGCCGTCACGGCGGCCTGAACATCGTGCCTCCCTTTGCAGAAAAGGGCGTGCGCATCTACTCCGGCCGTGTGGAGGCGCTGGGCTCCATTCTGAGCTTCCTCGAGCACCAGAAGGAGAAGTATGTGGTCATGAGCGATGCCAACATCGCCGTCAACTACGACTTCAACGCCCTGCTGGCTGCCCATCAGGCCAGCGGTGCCGATGTGACCGTGGCCTATCAAAAGACCGAGATCCCCGAGGGCCGCAAGAACGACAACTACACCCTGACCATTGATGCTGATGGCCGCGTGACCGAGCTGCTGTTCAACGACTACCGCTCCGGCGTGCAGAATCTGGATCTGAACATCTATGTGCTGGAGCGCGAGACCCTGATCAAGCTGGTCAAGGACGCTACCGCCCGCGGCCTGATCTACTTCGAGCGCGACATTCTGGCACACAACGTCAACATCCTGAACATCCATGCGCTGGAGTATACCGGCTATGTGGCTCATATCTGCGACATGAAGAGCTACTTTGACGAGAACCTGAAGCTGATCGATGACCGCAATCTGGAAGCGCTGTTCCCCAAGGGCAGCCCCATCTACACCAAGATCCGCGACGATAACCCCACCCGTTACGTCACCGGTTCCAAGGTCGTGGATTCCATTCTGGCCGACGGCTGCGTCATCGAAGGCACCGTGGAGAACTGCGTGCTCTTCCGCGGCGTCAAGGTCAAGAAGGGTGCTGTGGTCAAGAACTGTGTCCTGATGCAGGATACCGTGGTCGAGCCCAACGTGGAGCTGGACTGCGTTGTCACCGACAAGAACGTGAAGATCACCGCCGGCAAAAAGCTGTCCGGCACCGAGAGCTTCCCGGTCTACGTCCAGAAGAACCACACCGTCTGATCGATGCAATATCCATAGGGGCGGCTTCCTCCCCGGTAGCCCCTCTTGAGAGGGGCGGGGGCACCTGTGTGCCCCCGCCTGCTCTTTTGTATGCAAGGTTCGCGCCGCTTTTCACGGCGGCGGGGAGCGCGAACATCTGCCTGTATCATGGAAGGAGCGAATCCTATGAAGATCCTGTATGCTGCTTCGGAAGCCAATCCCTTTGCCAAATCCGGCGGTCTGGCCGATGTGGCAGGTGCCCTGCCCAAAGCGCTGGTCAAGGACGGCGTGGACGCCCGCGTCATCATGCCCCTATATGGCGATTTGAAGTACCGCGATAAGCTGGAATACGTTACCAACTACTCCGTGCCTGTGGGTTGGCGCAGCCAGTACTGCGGCCTGTTCAAGGCCGATGTGGACGGCGTGACCTACTACTTCCTGGACAACGAGTATTACTTCAAGCGCCGCGGCCTGTACGGCTTCTACGATGACGGCGAGCGCTTCGCCTTCTTCTCCCGCGCCGTGCTGGAGACTTTGTTCTACATCGACTTCACACCCGATATCATCAACTGCAACGACTGGCAGACCGCTCTGGTGCCGGTGTACCTGAACCTGTACTATCGTCATCTGGACAAGTTCAACCGCATCAAGACCGTGTTCACCATCCACAACATCGCCTATCAGGGCAAGTACGGCACCGATATTCTGGAGGACACCTGCGGCATCGGCCACCGGGACCAGCATATCGTGGAGTACGACGGCTGCGCCAACTTCATGAAGGGCGCTTTCGAGACCGCCGACAAGATCACCACCGTCAGCCCCACCTACGCACAGGAGATTTTGGACCCGTGGTTCAGCTACGGTCTGGACGCTCTGCTGCGTGAAAAACAGTACAAGCTGTGCGGCATCCTGAACGGCATCGATATGGACGCCAACGACCCCGCCACCGACAAGAACATCCCCTTCAATTACAGCATCAAGACCTTTGAGACCGGCAAGGCCAAGTGCAAGGAAGCTTTGCAGGACAGATTTGGTCTGAACAAAGACGGCAGCCCCGTCTTTGGCATGGTCAGCCGCATGGTTGGCATGAAGGGCTTTGATCTGGTGCAGAGCATCGCTGACGGTCTGGTGGACCGCGGCATCCAGCTGGTCATTCTGGGCAGCGGCGAGAGCCAGTACGAGAACTTCTTCTCTGACCTGTGCGGCCGTCACCCGGGCCGCGTAGGCACCTACATCGGCTTTGAGCCCAAGCTCTCGCAGGAGATCTACGCCGGTGCAGATGCCTTCATCATGCCCTCCAAGAGCGAGCCCTGCGGTCTGGCACAGATGGTGGCCTGCCGCTACGGCACACCTCCCATCGTCCGCGAGACCGGCGGTCTGCGCGACTCCATCCACGACAGCACCATGGGCGA
>ERZ1673737.1296-NODE-1296-length-25072-cov-4.022545_pt1 | contig 25072 bp, 27 predicted proteins | sample MGYA00580211_ERZ1673737 | MGnify/ENA primary metagenome ERZ1673737 (study PRJEB41218, sample SAMN15661789) | gut metagenome | host: Homo sapiens | place: Canada: London | collected 2015-08-20/2019-03-30 | study: EMG produced TPA metagenomics assembly of... | reverse complement strand
GTAGCCCACTTCCTCTTTGCTTTCTGCCTTCTGTGTTGTCCATTGGATTTAATGCCTCATCTTACTCTAGTGAACAGTAGTATGCGCTAACCCCGACCAAACTCTGCTAGATGCGTGGTTTTTGTTTTGCCGGTTGAAGTTCGGGTTCTAATACTCTCCGATGCCGAATTCAGATCGGGGATCCCGATTGTTGAGCCGGGAGGAACTTCGGTGGGTTGTATTGGACCGGGTAGTGGTTACTGGCATTGCCAATGGATTGGGATTGGGACGGGTGACGTCTGTTGTCTATACTAGATGCGAGGTAGGCTAGGGATATATTTTAGGCCGGTGCATGTACATTTTAGTATGCATTTGACTGGTAATAAGTTATACTCGTGGTGCATTACATTGCATTGTACATAGACATGACTATACTAGTCAACGTTATGTAAATATAAAAACGCTGATCAATGCAGAAACACCTGTACCTACTGTATACTTCGTACAAGTACGCAAATTTGCAATGCTGAAAGATCAGCACGTACCGGGTATACATACACGTATCAAGCCACAAACCACCCTAGCAAGGGCAGCAACGCCGTCTAATTGGCGGGAAGGCAAATCAAACGCAAAAGGGCAAGCCTCTGACACGAGGGATCATCGCAAAGAACAGACTACAAACGCGCTGGCCCGCCTGCAATATCCCTCAAGTCAAAGCGGCTAGGTGCATACATATCGGGATCTTGACCCGAGCATGCGATACGTAGGGGAACCTTCCCAAATTGGAACTACTGGAACTATTGGATGACTAGTCCGAGGAGGGTTACTCGGGCAAACCCCGAAAGTGAAGTTTGAAGTTCGTGCGTAGCGGCACAGACGTCATTCTGCATGGACTCTGCATAAGGCGGCTGGGCCGTGCTACACGATCTTATCTAGATCGAAAGGGAAAGGCGAAGGAGGAAGGGTTTTCACGAGAATCAAAATGTATTCGAAACGAATGCGTATAGAAGAAAATAACGAAGCAAAACAGGCAATTGGTATCTTAAGGACAAAACTCCCTGCATATATAGAGAGGATCAAGAAAGACGGCATGCGACAAGATGAAAGTCTCCTATATGAACACCCTCGGGTCAAGATCTTGATCGGACCCGTCGAGCTGTGGGTGTGCACCCTGCGCTGGCCTGGAGCATACTCTTCTCCTTGTTGCTCCGAGTGGGGATACCACTTTGGGCTGGGGCAGGGAGCATGGACGTGGACATGCTAGGAGACTTGGGCGTCAGCTTGCGGCGACCCTTGGTTGGTGTGGAGGGGCCCGCAGCCACCGGCGCCGAGGCTGCGGGAGGCTTGCTTGTGCGACCACCAGTCTTCACTGGAGTACCGGAGCCCATAGCCCCCGAATCGCCCAAACGCCTCACCCGGCGCGAGCGCGGGGTTGCAGTAGCGGGTGCAGTAGCGGGTGCAGTAGGGGCGGTCGGGGCGCTTTCTGGCCCACCGTCGACACCCCGGTCTGCCTGGGTTTGGCTACGGCTGCTGCGGTCACTGGCTGCTACTTTCTTTTCCGAACGTTTGCTGCCAGATCGGCGAGGCGTAGCGCCGACGTCACTGGTGCATCTCTCACCCTCCTCCTCTTGATCATCTGTGAAGTCCTTGTATTCTTCATACTCGGCCATGCGCTCCTCGTTCCAGGAAACCTGCTTCCGCTTGGTAGATCGGCTGCTAGGGCCCTTGCGGTCTGAGCGCGCATGCTTGTCATTGGTTTCAGGCTCCTCTGACTGCTGAGCCAGAACCTCAAGAGCGACATTAGGGAATACAGATTTGCCCTTGTTGAGTCGCGTGTTTCGCTTCGTGGCCAAAGCCACCTCCTGGGCCTCGGTGCGCTGCAGGAAAATGAACTCCGTTCCTTTAGCACGGCGGAGCGCGATAGTGTTGCGCACAGCAGGGGCATTTGTGGACGGGGCCTTGGCGCGAGTACTGCGACGACAGGCAGGACTTGCAGGTGAAGTCTCTTCCTGGAGGTCCTTGATAACCTCATTCTGGGCTTCAGCATGGGCAATGTCGAATTTACTAGGCGAGATTTGCAACTTGATAGGGGAAGGAGAATTCGTAGTCAGCTCCTCCAACGCCCGACGCGATCGTGGGGTTGAGCATTCGGTCTCAGGATCCTCCGGGCTGGAGGACTGCTCAGTCACCTCAGAGTCGGTCTGCGCCGCCTTGGCTGCACGCTTCGCCTTGGCCCTTGACAAGAAGTCATTCAACAGCTCTGCATCCTCCCCGTCCAAAGAGCTGCGCAATGCCGATCGCACCAATTTGACTTCCTGCTCTTGCGTCAGGCTTTCGACGGCCTCAGCGGGTGCTGCATTGTCGATCACTGCGCCTGCCTCCTGGACCGGTCCAGACTGTAGATCTGCAGGCTTGGGTGACGCTGCACCATCGAGGCCCATGTCCATGGCATGGTTGTAAACGGGCGTCTTGACCGACAGACCGAGTGGCTGCGGTGAGGCGTTGATAGCTGCATCTTGGTGGGCATCATTGACAGCTTCGGCCTGAGCAGCGAAATTGAAAACGCCCTGGGAGGTCTCGTCGTGAATGTTGAAATTGAATTCCGGTAATTTGCCTGTGAGACTGTCAGATAAAGGCCTACCAAACGGGGGTCGCAAAAGAGATGTATAAAAGCCCTTTGCAAAAAGAATACTCACGTCGCTTGCGTGATGCCTCCATTTCCCACTTGGTCTCTAGGAAAGACCGCCCACGTTGTTCAGCATCAGTTTCGAGCGCCGACTGGGTAGGATCCACACACTGGCGCTTAACGCCGCGCTGATAATCCGAGTTGTTCGAGGCACCGATAGATGTGCCTCGGCTTTCTGTCGCGTTCATGTTGCTAAAAGGGAAGCGAATGCGCTTCCACAACTTGCGAGTCTTGTCGCCCGCACGAATAGGAGTTGAGGGTTTTCGGTCCCACAGACGCGGCAGGGCGCCCAGGGCTTTGATAGGCGTGAAGCTGAAAGAATTCTCGGGGGCAGGCTTGGTAGAGTCGCTATAGAATGCTGTTGTCAGCGCTGGGACTACGCGCCGGTTTGTGTGTGCGATCAAAACAAGGAGGGAACTACCCCTGAATGAGGGGCTTCCCAGGCGCGCTTATTTTTGAAGCAGTAGATACTGTAGGAACAAAAAGTATGGAGAGTAGAAATCACATACCCGGCTTGCGCCTGCGACGGAGGGATGTTTTCCATTGTTGACGCGTGGAATGTGTCAAAAAGCCGTTGGAATTTGGGGGTGGGGTGTATGGGGTGTATGTTCAGTAAAGTCGAGTTATGGAGGGCGCATTAATGCGATATCAATCAAAGGATGCAAGTGGGAATATAACCCCTCGATTAAGCATATGTCGAATAGTGATGAGTGTGAAAAGTCGTAAAACCGGCCGTTGCGGGTTTGCTTTGATGCGTTTGACCCGTTGCCCTGCCAACCGCCTCATGGAGCCCACGTAGCGGTCAAGTCTCGGGTAATTGAAGATCATGAAGGTGTACATACTGTCCATATCTCCTTGGCCCTGCTGTTTGAATGTCAGATATATCAGGTAGATCTTGTAGTGGTGCATGTATACAGCAGTCTACTGCATGTTGGTCTCGTGGAAACTGAATCTGACGAGTCGACATTTAGTTTGAATTATTGGACTTCCCGTCCAAGAAAGAAGAAAGAACGGACCAAGTTTCGGCATTGAGAGTCCTATTGTTTCTTTTATTACGGCAAACTACTCCCTTCAGCTGACCTATACTCCAGACAACATGACAGTTCCTCCGCCAAAACCCTCTCTGACAGAATGCACTATATATTACTGTGAACGGCAATACGCAACCAGCTCCTACTTGGCTAGTAACCAAAGCAGTCTGGAAGCAATTGCCTAGCTTGCACTCTTGGAATATTACTCGTCAAATGTTTGCAAGTGAGTGATCGTCGAATTTCGTTACTTCTTGTTTTCTCCATGTGGCTGAATATCCGGCAAAACGATGCGCCATAAACTAGTATCAGCTTAAATTCTATTCTCCCTTATACCAGTAAGGTCCAAATAATGCGTGTTATATAATTGCCTCAAGTGTTGAAGAACCTGAGCTAAACTACAAGCCAATCCCAAAGTAGCTTTGATGGCGAGACATGGTGTGAATGAAGCTTACTCCGCACTGCAAGTTCCTTCATTGGCGTGGTCGTAGACAGGTTGGTCCCATCAAAATAGAGAGAGGTTTACATGATATCATAAAATGTAAGGCTTGGTTGCTAAGGGCAGCAAAAGGTGCATCCGAATCATCATATATACAGGTGTCAAAACGAGCGCCGAAAGAGAGTTCCCTAACTTAAAATGAAAAGAATATGAAGTTCGTGACAAAACTTTACCCCAACAGGTATTTCTGCCAGCTCTGTTTCCAGGGCTTCCAAGTTCCCCCGAAGCGATGGTTCACGCAGGCTTGGTGACTATCAAATCCTTCAGCTTCGCTGTGTCTTTGTCCATTACCCCACGAGTTCACAGGAAGAACGCACAGGCCTCCCAGTTGCTTTCCTAGTTTTGCATCGGTCCCTTTGATACAGCGAGGCAATTTAAGCCGGTAGAAGGGTGCCCATGTCACGCGCTGAATAGGAGAAGCCCCCGACGGAGGGACCATATCTCCAAGGCCCGCGTCAGCTTTCACAGATTCTTGGATGAGAGGATGGGTGGTAGGAAGAGTGTCAGAAAGGACATCCAGGATGGCATCTGTGAACACCCCGGGTCCGGTAATTTCTAAAGTAGCCAGCTCATTGTACCTAGCGCCTATGAAAAAGTTGCTTTGGTCGATGTGACGTCTAGTGTGTGACAGCACACGGACGATGATTTCCCTAAGAAGTGGGCTGAAGCGCTGTGGTGCATACATGGTGTATTGAACAAAGCCATAGCTTCGAACCCAATGCCAATCATGCATCTTTTGGGGTGACGCAAAAGGCTCATCGATCTCCACTCCGATCACTAGTGATATATCCGGGTCTACAGTATCAGTGAATCCCGCATCTCGTAACGCGGGACACGACTTGATAGACCGCGCCGGAAAGATATCCATATCTGAATAGTAGCCACCATAATACCATAGTATAAGATAGCGAAGCAGATCGGCACGAAGTACGTTGTGTGGGTACGTTTTGTACAGATAGGCCAGATCTGGAATGGATGCCAGAGTTTCAGTGACAAAATTGTCAGCCCATTCGCTTGTCACGAGCTGTTGATTATAAAGTCAGCACCGTATGCGCAAGGGTTGCAATAGCTGAGTGCAAAAAACCCTATGTCCATACCATATATTCCCAGTCAGAATTCTTCTCCTGAAAAAGAATGGAATCTTCGCCTCGCTGCTGCGCGCCCGCGGTTTGCCCCAGCATGATCTGCCACAGCTTCTGGGGTGCGGTCGCATTGCCGCGGAGCTGGCCCTCTATCTCCAGCTCGCGCAGCTCCTTCGACAGCTTGGTCTCGTAGCGATAGTCAGGTTCTGCTCGAAATGTTGAGTGATGAAGGTATCGCGGCCGGTCTTCGCTGTGCAGCCGCTTATCGCGAGCGTTCAATCCGAACCGGAGCGGGAGAAGTGTGTTCATGAGGACGATGACAATGACGACGGCTAGCACGAAAACACCTTTCTGCTGGCCCAGAGACCTCAGCGAGGTCCGGTATCGTCTCCACATGTTGGAACATGGGCCATGGAGGTGTCAAAACGTCAAATATAGCACATCATAAGATAACTCAGGGTGAATCAGGGATCCCGCTGTGACTGGTGCGCCGATCGTTGCTTGTTTTTCCGCCCTCGTGCGGGCTGAGAGGAGCATTTTAAGTGGTTGCTCGGAACTATTTGATTAGTGTGGCGTATACCCTAGAATCTCCAAACTACGATACAGAGAACGTTATGTGTGATGGGCTGTGCGTTGCTTCTACTAACTACTATTCAAAACCGCACCTTTGAAAAATTATCCCCGTGCAAATGCTTTCCTATCCAGTATATATAGTAGCTCTCAAGTATCCTCAATCATGGGCCAACATCGACTCTTATCATCTATTCACTACCCCCTACAAACCCACAGTCAAAAATATCAAAATGAGGTTCTTCGATCTTATTCTAGTGACCGTTACCGCGCTCTCTGTTCCCGCCTATGCTTGCAAGTGCACTAGAGGTGGTGGGCTGGATGATCCCAGCACAACCCAGAAGTGTTGCGAGGAAGTGAGCGGAACTTTCCAGTATGGTGAAGATTGCCAGGCCGATTCAATCTCGGACTACTTGGAATCATTTGCTATGTGCTGGCAGCGTCAATTCATTTCCCTCCGACTGTGACTGCCCGACTTGCTTATTTAAACCAGGTATTTAAACCGGAAGTCATTAATATTGGAAACACGGGATACTGATGGCTGTTCAAAGGATGTTCGATGAGCTTCATATCACAGATCCCGATCAATACCAACTGCCCTCTGCTTTCTATAACGTTCATTCTGTCTGGAATAGCTATTCGAGGACTATATATTGGCCGACGGGGTATTGGCGTGGCTCAGCAGATAAAGATGCTGCAACGGGACTTGAGAATGGATGTATTTCAGCTTCTGGGGACTTGCAAATATGTACTTTCGCCACATATATGATTATTGTTTTTCTTTTAGTCTCCATTCATTCATCTTTGGCCGGTCAGCTTCACCCCTACGACATTCGGAGCGCGTCCACTGCCGCACCTCCAGTATTATGTGAACATCCGTGAATCTTTAATATGTCTATATGAAGCATACACCCTGAGAAAGAGATTGCTTAAGTCTGATCCTCCATCGCTAGTCCCAAGTAACTACGGTTGGACCAGATTGCGGCACCGGGTTAAAGTGCCAGCCCGATGGTGATGGAGTTATGGATACCGGATGAGGAAAGAAAATAGAATCAATAAATAGACCTACAAAAGCTATATTTTGGCGAACAGAATGAGATACAAAAATATCATAATAAAATAATAACCTCTATGTGATACGAGAATATACCTGAATATCATCATTATAAGACTAAGATTATGGTGACATAACGACGACTACAAAGCATCATGAACATGGAAATAAAGCAAGCGAGGGTGGTACCAAAGAGACAAGTGGTATTACTCTGGGAAGCGGCTCCCGTATAGATAGAGGCCACTAGCCCAGAGTGCCAACAAGGGCCTTCCAAGTACAGTGAGCACAACGGCTATTGACCAAAAACCCAGCTCTGATTTTGATCACGATTGCTCCTTAATAGTAACCGGAATAGTCCCAGATTCATTCCAGTTGCCAATTTCAACCATGTACCTTTCATTGTGGTTGAGCTTTTTGAAATCAATCCGTTCTCCTGGCTGCGTAGAGGCTCTCCAGGCTAGACTGCAAATCCTCGCATCCTTTACGTCGTCCACAAGATCAACGCTTCCTTCGGACCCGTTTGTAGAGCAGATAGTCCGCATACCACCGTTATGGCGAATCACCATGTCGTCAACATCCTCAGCAGTCAAGATATCGCTTCGGTCATCCTCATTGTAAAACTCGCCACTGCGCAGATCTCAGAAAACACCGCCTTCAAAGTAGGGGGAAAGAGAAAATACCTGTGAATGTCCGCGTTTTCGATACGGATATCATACTTCAAATCATCTTGAATTCGGATTTGGAGGTTTTGGCCGGGAAAAGCGGAGGTCATAATTAGTCGATAGGCTGGTTGAATCTGAGAAACTGTTTGACAGAGCAAATGTGAATAACGAATACTGCGTTAACAACTGAAACAGCCGGGGGATAAGAACTATATACCAGTAGGAGAGGTGACGTGGTCTATGACGGTTGCTCGATTTTTCAATCTTGGAAAGGCGCGGCTCCATGTATAATTGGATCTGCTTTGCCATAATTCATTGGTCACCCAATGTTATTTGGAGACGTGTATTTTATTACTGAGTTGTGACTCGCACAACTCGTTTGATTTAGACTTTCTCATGCAATTCTCTCGAAGTTTGCGACCGACCATCGATTCTAGAGTCTGGGACCTCGTCCATTCTTATAGTACTTTTAATTCCTGGACAGGTAACTGTCTTGATAAGGCTTACTCCTTGCCGGTCTAGCCTAACTAGCCTGTCTTCGCTATAGTATCGTAGCCGTCTTTTTCCAAAATGGGTTTCCCTCCTAATGAGTGTAATGTACTTTTGAGTAACTGGAAACTGGATTAAACCATTCTTAATACCCTGCAAATATCCAAGTCAATCTAAATCACATTCAAAGCGATTCGCTTGGACAATTCATGCTGTTTCTTGCCAACCGAAAGATAGAAAAGAGCCGCACAAACCCCGCAATCCAGCGGGTGTCATCAATCCCTGGTTAGGCTTAGTGGATTTTGCTTTTGATGATTTGTGTTCGGTCCATGAGATCATCATGAGTTACAGATGCCTGTCTATTGATCTACCTCGACAGGCGACGCGGTCAACTGGTTTCAAATGAATACAATGGTTACAAATAGGCATATACGTTGTGCGCCAAATATTTACAATACTGAGAGCTAGCTTCGATCCTCATCTAATTCCTTCCTATCCGACAACTGAAATAAAACAATTTCAACCGTGCAAGCAAATATTTTCTAGATATGTCCTAGGAAACCATTCTAGGCGTTAAGCTATCGCAACGAACTTGCGAGATAAAAGATTAGATAGGAAAGCCTTCTGAAATTTTTATGCGACTACGCTTCTCGGCCGCCTTGATCGACTTATCTATACTTCAAGACCAGACTCACGATATATTATTCATAACTTATACCTAGCATGCACCTATATAGAGCTGGTATCCTGGCTTATACAGAATAACCATGCTATATAGTCAACATTATTAAACAGGTACAGCTAGAAGCTCATCCCAAAACGTCGACTCCCGCGGTTCTCGATTTCATCGCAAACATCAGTTACGCGGACAATTATAGAACGTCGAGGACAAAGCAGGAGTATTATATACAGATCCCTAAGCTTAAAATATAAAGCGACACCTCCACTATAGATTAGACCCCACCTATATCTATCGAATATTGAAGAATCTCAGTTACTTTACTAAATAGCCCTCCCCTAGAAGGTATTGCCATATCCTTTCCTATATTAAATATAGACAATCGTGCTAAACCCTGATCCATTGGCTTTCGAAAACCTCCTTCGCCGGGGCTCTATTCTTCAGCAGTATTTAAGCCTACCATTAGACTAGTGATACATTTTAGCCCTTCTAATTCTTTGTAGATATTGCCTAAATCTCAACGTATCTATGCGAGAATAACTCAGTAAATTCCAAACAAAGGTCTACAACATAGCCAAGGCCCAGAGTAAAAGGAGGGAGGGGAATGTCGGATGTCCTCTGGGACCTTGATTTCTAACATCCATGTCAGTCAGCTCACATTGATAATATGATGCTAAGCTAAACTTATTCAAAGCTGACCATGGAAACAAGGTGCTAATAATTCAGCTTGAGCGTGACAAAACAGTATAATTGCTCCCAGCGCTCTTAACACCCCGTTTCCAGTTGTTCCTGGTGTTCCTTAGTATTCACCAGGACACTTACATATTGCATTTTCGGCAATTGAATGAGCTGATAGGTACATAATTGTAGCCAAGATCTCTTGAGTTACATCAGTCCAAAGGGAGATTTTGTTGTCAGGCAGACCCAAGACAGCCGAGTGGAGAGGAGCGGTACATTATACCGAACGTAGCTCTCGAGACAAGGTTGTGCAGCACGCTTGATAGTGTAGTTAAAAAAGTTATTAGGGGTGGCAGGTGGGATCGTAAAATAATATGTTTTGGCCAGTATAAGCAGCCAGCATACATCACAGCGAGGTAAGAACGCATTTTTGCTGTTCTTCACAAACAGACGAAAGACTGTTGTTAGAAAACCATTGAACCCCAACTTTATTAATTAATCCGTCTAATTATAGATGACAAGAGATGTGAAACTCGACTGAAAGCACGATAAATATCAAATTGACATGAGACATTTGTGACATGAGATTTTTGTTGAATTTGACAATGTTGGTTAAGAGATGATGGCGCCTCTTTCCCTTCACCACTTCTTCTCTTGACACGAGACAGTAGCGTCCTGCAAGTTTATAACCTGTCCTTGTGCAAAGGACACCCAAGTATTTCTGGGGTTGAATCCCAAATCACCGTGGGGACATTCGATGGTGCAGGCTGTGTTCTGCTTGAAAGCGACGAGCTGGCCGCTCGTGGCGTAGATTCCCCCGTGTTGGGAGAGTGCGGTGTTGCCCCAGAAAGAGCTGACGGGGTATTTTTGGCCATCGGCGGGGATACACTTGTTCGCGTTGGCTCCAGAATGGTCGTTGGAGAGTTGGATGGTCACAGTCCGGACATTCGGGTCCCAATCGCCGAGGGCAGAAGCAATTGGAAGCAAGAACCCAAGGCAGAACAGGCCGGTATATCTCATCTTGAATGGAATTTGAGGAGGGGTTTGAAGATGGAAGTAAAAAAGATCTTTGTTTTGCGGTAGATGTGATTTGAGAGGTAAATTGTAGCCTCTTAAATAATGTCGACAAAAGCCAAGAGCCGCCGGTCTAAGCGCACGTCAAGGCGTTGCTAGCAGGTCTAGACAGGTCTAGGTTGGATTTTCGCTTCATTAGAGCCCTGAAGCAGAGGGTATAGAAGATTCTATGACATACATGGTATCATGGTAATGGCACGCTGCAATACGACTGGGCATCCCAGATGCGGACTTGGTTTTCCGAATAGCATGATCTAGCCTCATAGTTTTCGGATGACTAGACTGAAGACGTTCAGCAACTCATCGAACTCGTGCTCTCTTTACGCGATAACACGATCATTTGGAATGCACGAAGAAAATGTTGGTTGGCGGCGATTTCTGTTATAGCGGCATAGTACATGGAAGCCGAATACGGGAGCGTGTTCACCGGTCAACGACGCATTTGATTGTGTTGGTCTCCAGATGTCAGTCCATGAGGCATTTCGGTTGAAACGTTTGAATAGTAGGTACAAATAGGACACCCTCAACAAGAAATGCTTTGCTAATGCGATACCTAACGATGTGACGGTGCCTGCAACGCGCTCCAGAGCGGTCGCTGATTGGCTGGTATTTTACCCGCTAGGACGTTTTGGGCAGAACCGTGGGATTGTTCAGCCACCGCCCTGGACTGACTACTCGACCCTTCCTGGCTTGTTCTCCCGTGCCATCTGCTCTGAATGGTGTAATGGGGTGGTGTGCATTACCAGAACAGATTCAGGTTCTGGCCGTCTGCCGCAATGCTGGAGGAGATGACTATGAAATTTTCGAAAACGGCCGCATCCGTAGTACCGCGGAATACACGCGAGAGAACGATATCTTCCTGGGCGTACGTAGGTAGTATCTGATAAAGTTGATCGAGGGAAAGCTGTGTTAATTGTAAAGGAGCTCTTCTAAGAGGTACTTTTTGGCTCCCGTCCGCCTGTATGGGGTAGTAATAAATACAAGCGGGTAATAGCGTCAATAGAAAACTTTGGGATTGACTTCATTAATGTAAAGTCTGATGTTTGGTTACATATCAACGATTATTCCCAGACAGCCATAATTATAAAGAAAATTCCATGAGCAAAAATTTCGAGAGTTCACCATCCATAATCTTTCTATCAAACTAGACTATTCGAGGGGGATTGATCTCTCTTCTTCCGTAATAACTTTCCCCAAAGTTTGCTCCATCTCTTTGGAATCCATCGCTTGGGTATGCAACCATTCAGTAACGCTTTCTCTTCTTGGGTCCGAAGCTGAGGCAATGTGAAAAGGTAGTGCATCGAATTACTACAAGACCTAGGCAGCGCGAATCGCTGCAGCAGTTCTTGTCCTATTATCACATCGTACACGTGTTCGCCGCATACTGGTACATCCACTCAATAACCGACGTATATTAATGCGAGCGACGTCTTGCGAGAAAACTCCCCAGCTATTAACACCAGAATGGTCCGAGTTCACGGGTTTACGCCAGCGGAGTTGCTTCTAGGCTTCAACCCCCGCACCAGATTCTACAATGCGGGAGTGGTACATCTCGCTACTCTGGAAGAATGGCAGTCTAAAGATCCCGCGCCAGAACATCTCCTACGGCTTTACGATATGTACCGCGGGGAACGACGCCAAGAGGGGTCAGAAGCAGTGGCCCTAGCCAATGCTCTCGCGCTGGAAAAAGAGAATCGGAAGACTAATAAGCATCGAGAGCGTTTCGCCGATGGAGACTCAGTCTTGGAAAGGGAGTTCAGGATGACAGGGAAGATGGAACCAAAGTGGAACGGCCCGCGTGTCCTGCTCCGAGTAAATCCCGGAGGCCTCACCGCTATCGTCCGACGATTGTACGACGAAACACCTCATCGAGTACACTTGGATGACCTCCGGCTGTACCACAAACGTAATACAGACGAGCAGCATTTCGACCCCGAGTTGTTCGGAGATGAGGATCGTGCACCCATTCCTACGTTCTATGTCGAGAGGGGAGCCATGTCAGGAGCACTGCTTCTCGGTCAGAGGGGATTTGATCTCCGATGGCCTTAAACCACGAAACAGTGCCATGGGTGGGCCAAAAAGTCCTTTGGTTTTTCCCTCCACGAGGAGGTGAGAAGGTGGGAAAGGCCAGACGCCTCGCGTCTGAACTCAGTAACTCAAACCAAGCAGTCAACGAGAAACGGCTCGGGGATATGGATTAGGAAGAACCCTAGTGTAAGTACAGTAATCAAATTTGAAGACAAGTAGGCAGGATCCTGATTTGTTGTGTCTATCAATGACAGGTCAGATAATAAGCCCGTGGGACTGACGTTTTTTTAAGGCTGCGGCGCTAATACGGTGGCCCGAGGGTTTAGTTCACAGCCAAGGCCAATAAGAGTTACTGGCGATATGATCAGGGTTCTCATGCTCTGCAAAGCACCTAGGACGGCCTACCATATTTAACGACCTAAGCCATCATACGACATACTAAAGGATTTGCCAACCGCCATATGGCGAAAACATCAAGCTACAAGGAAGCAATAGGGCGATTGGATGGGGATGGGTGGGCCATGAGTCCTCGCTAAAGAAAGCAGATGTAAAATTGAGCATCTGATGAGATCAACGTGATGGAGAGAGTGCGTCTCAAGCTTTTTAGAACGTGGTTTGAATTGGAAGAGATCTCAGGATGGTACACTTGTTGCAACCAGCAGCCTTTGCCATGTATTCGCAATGAGCATTCATAGATTAGCGTCGCTTTACAAAGCTCATCAAGGACGAAATATATACCAAAGCAATCTACAGAGTAAACAGAGAGCTTTCTCTTATTCAAAGACACGAATACATGTATACACGTATAAACAAACAGCTACGTCAGAAAAATCAACAATAAACGATAACACTACCACAGAACCCGTAAACTACAGGCTGTGGCAATGTCGAGAGACAATAAATAAACCGCATCTCCATGAAGTCGCCCGTCCGTAAGTACTCTAGATGAGCACAATACAGACACCTCCAAGAAAAGAACAAATAAAAGCGGAGTAAAGCGAGGTGATGCAGCCAGAGAAGCTCCCATATCAATCTTGGAATCCAGCAGATGCGCCTACACCACGAGTCCTCACCCACAAGGAGAGAGGGGCATAGACACTCTTCGTGACTTGTCATGAAGCCATGAAGCAAGCCACGAAGCGCAAATTCCGCACAACTACAAGTGGAAGAGAAAAAGAAAGAAGAAGAAAGGAAGAAGGGGAAGTGAAAGTATTTATAGGAAGAGCGTTTGTTTCGACCCAGTCATCTCCTACCGAAAATGGCGGGAGCCAACGACTGCTGCTCAGCACAAGGAAGGATCAAAAGAAAAGAAATCTCGAGTCGTATCTCATTATTCGTCATATGCTACCGCCAGCAAAAGGCAAAAGTCGAACGCAGGTATGCCCCCATCACAGCAGCTTCTCTTGCAAGTCGCGCTCATCGAAAGGGTCCCCGAATTCATCTAAGCATCAGAAAGTCAGTACATATACCCCTCAACTCACGAGGCTTTCGAAAGAAACGAGTCGTGTCCACTCACTTAATGTGAAATCCTTGTCAACAACAAACTCCAAAGCCCGATGGATATCTTCTTGAGCGCGCTTCGACTTCCAAGCCGCAATGCCCGAATCCCAATCCCCAGCCTTATCCGTAACTGAAGTTTTGCGCGCCTCAGTTGAAGTCCGTACATCCGCAAGAGGAACGGTTGTGTGCTGTGTCTGCGAGCCGGGCGGGGAGAGCTCCGTTGCGCCAGCCGATAGAGCTTGGGCGATGCCAGTGGGCGTGCGGGCGCCGTTGCCGCCTTCGTGGCCGCTGTGGAGGGAGTCGACTGACGAGGTCATTTCGGAGTCTCCGTCTAAGTCTTTGGGGTCTGATGGGTGTTAATGATGGATGATGAAGGAGAGGCGGGTACTGGGTAGAGGTCGAGAGGTAATTGGGTATGGAGCTTCGCTATCGATATCGGGGCCCACTACGCCTTTCTTCTTTTTGTAGGGAGGAAATGGGAGACTTACCCAAAGCCATGAGGAATAAATAGAGGAGATATCTAGAGGTGTCGTATGGAGTGTAGTTGGAGATCTGTATGTGGGCGGAGATGTTGAAGACAGGCGGTGGCCCCGAGAGTTGTGAATTTTCTTCTTTCCTTAACATTCTTTATAGCCTGAACATACAATTATCGTCGCCTTTGAATATTCACTTGTATATTCTGTTCATTCGGAATTTCTCTGTGTCATTCTTCGTCTTTCTACCCTGAGCTTTTCCGCTTAACTGTGCTGTCCGAGTGCAATGAGCGCAAACTCCGGTTATGTTCCCGATGCCTGGGAGGATTCGTGGGAAAACCAAGTCGACGTATGTGATTGTGTGCAACTCACCAGCACTCGCCTGTCGAGATTTACGACTCGCAATCCATAAATGACATACTGATGGCTACTCCAACAGAAACTAGACTCGACGTCTACCCCGCCAGAGAAGAAAGTCTCGTCAAAGGTGACCAAGGCGCAACGCAGAGCGCAACAAGCAGAGTTCAATCGCCAACTATGGGCCGAAGCGTATGAACCCCTTACAACCCATTTCTCACTTCCATCAGCTAACCAAAACCACAGTGAATCCCCCGAAACATTCCACTTCGTCGAAGCTCGCGCCGAGGTACCCCTCAAGCAGGACTTTAAGCCGGCCGTCACTCTACTCAGCCGGAAACCACAGCTAGTTACAAGGCAAACGTCCTCAAGCGGAGTCAACGCCGCAGCAGCCGGAGTCAATCAGCTCGGATTAGACAGCGACAACGACTCCGACGACGACGCCAAGCCGCCCGAGCCAACACCCGAAGAGCGCCAGGCCATCGCGCTCAAGAACCGGGAAGAGAAGCAGCGCAAGTACGAAGAAGTCCGCGAACGACTCTTTGGAAGTTCCTCTGCTACTGTCTCTGGCAACTCGTCGCCGGGGAGTACGACCCCGCCTCGTCAGAACCAATCCGGCGAGGGGAGAGGGAGGGGCAAGGGGCGTGGTAGTGCGAGGGATCTTCGCGAGAAGAGGGATTCCTCGTCGGCTTCTAGCAAGTCTTCTAGGCATCTCTATGACCCGTCTAGTCCCGGTAAATCTAACGCTCCCTTCTCACGGGGAGGTGGCCGGCCGCAGGTTGAGCGGTCTGGCTCTGATACGCCCCCGCAGCAACCTCTGCGTGCTCCTCGAGGCCCAGATGCTAGTGGAAGGGGTGGATTCAAATTTGGCAACAGAGGTGCTCGAACTGGCTAATGTACTTTTTCGTCACTATTGTTGTCTAGTCTTGTTCACACAATGTCTGGGACACATCCCACCCGGACTCAGGGAAGACCTTCTCCTGAGTTGATTGCATTCGCGACCTGTGATGTGTTCGGGCGGTTCTCTGAGGGAGAGTCAGCAAGATGGCAAGGGATGTCAGAGAGGCGCGGGATCTACTCACGGGCATAGCGCTGGTAACTGTCGAGGTACAGCTCATCGGTGCTAGTTGTCGCCTGGACATGCTGGTCGTTTTCAATTGCATTCACCCAAGCCGCTAATCTACTTCCCTCTTCGGCATCTGGCCATCCGCGGTATGGTTTCAGGACTCTTTTCAGCCGGATTATCCATGGCGCAGCTTGGACATCTACAAGATTCATTTGCGCGCCCATGAAAAATGGTCCCTTGGGATGTGCCGCTTCCAGCAACTGGTCGATTGAGGTTCGCAGATCTTGCGCCTTTTGGATCTGTGTCTGCTGGTTCTGCTCTTGCAGAAGGCGGTAGAAATTCGCCACAATATGCCGATTGATCTGGGGTTATCAGTAATGGGACCATCGAAACAAATATCCATGGATGGCTGTCTACTCACATGGTCTGCCCAGAGTCGGCAGTGAGCACGCAGCTTCGCGTCTCGCGGTAGCAATGCAGTTCCAGTGTTCAAATCCTCGAGCTGTGGTAAAATAATCAGTGAGCTGATTGGTATTACGAGCTTTCAAAGGCTCCTCACATATTCCAACAACACGTTGCTTTCATAGCATCCCCAGTCATCATCTCGCAATGCTGGAACAAGTCCCCTTGGATTCACCTCCAGCAGGGAATCGGGCTTTTGATACGGGTCCACTTCAATGTACTGATACGGAATACCTTTCAACTCCAATGCAATCCATACCCGCTGCACAAAGGGGCTTAAAGCAGAGTCAGTTATATCCACAAAGTAGCTGAAGGAAATTCTCACCAGAAACAACTTCCATAAAGCTTGAGTTTGGACTCGGCGGAGTGTTTGTCCACTGTCTCAGCGGCCAGACCCGTCGCTTTCGTATGGTATGACTTTTGGTCCCGGTCTGAAGACATGACTTGTTCCTAGTTTATATAGTGTTAGAGCGGAAAACCGAAGGAATATTCTCAAGATGAATGTTGCAGTGTAATGTGTTACGCTGGTGTGCGGATATCATGGGAAGTCAAGGCAGTGACGTAGCATGCGGGGAGGTCCAAGTCCCAACAAATCGTACATACCATTTTATGTCTCTTGTCCTTCGTTTCCCTATTCAGATATCGCTGAACGCTATTCTTCTTGACGCGGTCGCTCTCCTCTAGTGTATGTCGATGACCACCAGCCACACCATCATTCTTCCCATTTGCGCCGTTACCATTCACTCGTTGGATAGTATAGTATCTCGCCCCGTTAGCACCTGGATGGTTTGGTGGAAGAGTGTGACTCGGAGTAATCGATTGAAACGCTTGACCACTGTTTTTTCTCGTAGAATCCGGGTTATCCAGAGCCCATGTGAATATACCAGGGACGGTGGTTGGAGCTGGAGGAGGTGGAGGAGCAGGAGTCGAGGTTACGGGCATGATATTCGTGTTTGACTCTGCTTGAGGAAAGTATTCCACGACTTTAATCTTGACATGGCAAAGATCTCGCTCTCTAGCCGTGCGTTTACGTTTCTTTTTTTCTGGGTTATCCGATTTGGGAGTACCAGGAGGGCGGCCTCTTAGTCGACAGTCCCAGTAATGAGAGACAAACGGTCTATTCTTGTAGCGTTGCGTTGAGCGATGCGAGTACACATTGTCAACGTGCGGAAAATAAGTCTGGAACCTGTATAGTGAAGTGTAAGTCAGTGATCAGTAATATCATCGACACATCGCGCGCAATGAAGACCATACTCCTCCTCGCTCAAGGTGATCATTTCATCAACGTTGAACAGCCTATTCCGCCAATACTCCAAATTAGGAGGATCCGGGATAATCTTCATACCAGCTTCTTCCGAAGTTGTGCTGAAAGACACCGGACCAATAGGCTCAGCATCTAGCGCGGTAAATTCCGATTGAAATGATTGAGACGGCGACTGGAGCATCGCTAGTCCATTATTCTGGGTCGGGTGCGCGATATTGGGATTCCCCATCGCGAGCCCGCTTTGTGACAGTGTCGTCGGCGGCATCATTTGTCCAGCAGCAGAGCCCTGCAAGATGCCTCGCATATGTGCTAGATGCGCGCTACCATCAATCCCATTGTTGAAGTCTCGCGATTGCTCTAAGCTGATGCGACCTGGGGCTCCGCCTTGCGGTTGCAGGTGTGGAGCAGCACCGGCGCCGGCTCCATGGCGATCTACATGCGGTTGATGTTGTTGGGCTGGCTGGGGTGTGCTTAGGAAATGATTGACCGCGCCGAGTTGCGGGCGGATGAAGGTGTGTTGGTTATGTGTCACGTTGGGATCGACATTGTCGGGTGGACGGTACTGGAATGGTTCGAAGAGATTGGAGAGGCTCGAGTTGTTCATGGACATTGCCATGCGCGCAGCTATCTCATCCTTTGAGATGTGGAGCGGCATGCTGCTTTTGAGGTTGGGAGTTGCTCAGTTGCTGAGTGTGGGGGAAAAGCTCGGATCATTCCGTGCTGCTATAAGCATCAACACATCCATATCAATTTCACTGCAACTTGCAACTTTCGACTTAAGTACATTATTGCCTATCTGTTTGGTGCTATTCCACGTTCAATGCAAACCTAAATAAGCCGAGAGAAATAGGTGGCATCAGGTGTCAATCTAAGCCTACAGGCCCTTCTTGCCTGCATGTTTCTTCGCCGCCTCCGAGTTCTTGAAAGGGAATCCCGTCGTCCTCTTATCCGCACCTGTTCGTCGACTAATCCTGCCATGACTACTAGCGAAGAGCATACACCACAGCCCAACAGCTGCAAGACCCGAAGACCCAGCCACGGCAACGGCAAAAGTGCCTTGTCCACCGGCAACATACCAAGTATAGGCGTAGAATGCACACACGGCGTGGTACACAGATGTGACCATCAGAGTGGGCACGGCGTATGGTGCCTTGGGATCACCCTCGTCAGCTGCGACAGGGTCCTTGATATCGGAGGTTAGAGGAACTGAGCCGGTCAACATCACAGTCAAGACGGTAATTGTGAGAAGACTGAAGCCGAGGCATCGGGCGAAGTAGATCTCCATAGCTTATGGCGCAAAGGGTCAGCACGTTTCAAGAATAGCATGAGTGTATGTGACATATCATGGATATGGGTCGGAGAGTTCTGGGTCACGTACTGGAAGCGGGTCGAGTCTCATCCAGTAGCATAGATACTATCATGCTTGGGCCAGCAATCAAGGGTAGGCTTTGAAGCGACAGCCATGCGGCCGTCGAGTACGTGTAGGCTTGAAACACCTTTTAGTCTTTAGCACCTATTCATTCAAGGACTGTATTGTATAGCCTTTGGGCTCTGACAGTGGTAACTCACATCCATTTTGCACAGTTCGCTAATAGATTCGAGAATAAAAAAGATTGGGGTGAATATCAAGAAGAGAAGCTTCCCAAGGCTGAAGCATTATAGGTGAGTGACGTCAGTTCAAATAACCCGTTTAAATAACCCGTTTGTCCGGTTTGCACACAGTTCGTTCTACAACTATGAAAACAAGTAGGAAGACCAGGGTTTTTGACTGATGAAATATGTAGAAATGTGTTTAAATGCAGAAAAAAGCGCCTCTAAGACCACAACGCCTTAAGATCAAAAGAGCCCATGGAGATCGATAACCCATTAAACATGACTTCTGTTTCGCAGGATACTTATTGCTCACTGGCCCATTTGGCTCGCGCGCAAATATCTTGTGAAGCTGTTGTCCTGGTTTGAAGGGGCACTCTGTGAACCGGAAAGTGCTTCCTTGTAACGCTGGGAGAGACCCTCGTCGTTGCCCGCATCAGCTCCCTCATAGTCTTCATAGTCACTATCAGCCTCGCCATCAGCCAAGCCGCGCTTGATGATATCGTCTTCATCATCTTCGGCCTCACTGACAGTCTCAGGCTCATGGCTAGGACCTTTCTGAGTCCGTGCGCTAGATCCAGAGACGCTCATATCCTTCATTAGTTTTCCGAGTTCAAGCTCCCGCTGGGATTCTTTCTGCTCTTCCCGCTCCTTCTTCTTGCGCTCCAGCTCGGGTTTGTAATCACGCTCGAACTCCTGTCGCTTGGTTTCCACGGCCTCGAAGAACTCGTCGACACCGTCGCCGGTCATGGAGCTGACAGCAACAACGCTCAAGTGGCGGTAGAACTCCTCCAGCATCAGACTCATGCTGTTCAGCAGAGATCCCATATATCCACTACCGGAGCCGAAGCCACCAGCACCACCTTCGGCTCCGAAGGCGCCTGCTTCTTCTTCCTGTCGCAAAGCCTGCTGGAATGCATCAAAGTCGGTCATCCATTCCTTGGCAAATTCAGCGTCCTTGACATCGGTCTTGTTGAAAACGAGGATCATGGGTAGCTTGGTCTTGTACAAGATACTGCATGCGTAAAGCATGTTGCTCATAAAGGTACTGGTAGAGCTGGCACGGGGTGTGTCGATGATATATGCGATGACTGTTGGGAATGATGATGCAAGAGTCTCGAGAAGAATACTACCCGAGGCACTCCAGACGAAAACTTCAATTTGGCCAGGGGTGTCGACCAGAATGTGTTCGATGGGCTTTGCGGAGGGATTTTCGGGATTCGGAGCGGTGCGCTTTTCCAGGAGAGAGATGATTTGGTCGACCTTGGTGGCGAACAGGTTGAGGGAGGTCAAGATGCCTCCGTTGGGGCCAAGGTTGTACTGTTTCATCACTTCTTTGTAGTTGATCGAATCCCGGATATCAATGTTGCTATCGAAGGGCACAGAATGCACCGCGGGGTCGAGGTTGAGGACATATGGCACCGTATTCTTTTCGTGAAGATGGGAGTTAATTCTCTGCATAAACGTCGTCTTTCCTGAGCCTGTTGCATCAAAATGGTTAGATCTCTGCAGGTAAGTTGGTGATGAACGATTGCATCTAACCTGCCATGCCCACGCAGACCACGGACACCGGAGACGGCATGATGATGGTTTTGACGTAGAAAGACCTGATAAAAACTGTCAAGCCACAAGATCTGTTGAAATGCAGGCCTGTGGTGGAAGTGTCGGAGATGCGCAAGTGAAGAACGATAAGCTCTTTTTTTTTGCTGAAATCTTTTTGTCGCGGGGAAGATCTGCGCCTGGACCGCCCGGCACTTTAAACGTCATTCCAACTCAGCTTTTTGCTTAGGCTCCATCCCCTTCCCACACCACCACGATGACCTTGGAAGACTTTGAGAAGTCATTGGCTGAGGGAAAAGATCGGCGACACGAAAGAGGCGATCGAGAGCGACGCCATCGAGACGACCGCGATCGCGATCGCGACCGCAGCAAAGACCGCTCGAGGCACCACCGCTCTCACCGTTCAACCCATCACCGGCGGCATTCTTCAAGATCCCGGGAACGTGGTAGCGAGCGAGACCGTGAGACGCGCCACCGCGGCGATGATGGCCACCGGCACAAGCGTTCGCGTCACTCTGCCGACCAAGGCGAGGAGCACGATCACAAACGTCGACACCGACACGAGGAAGGAGAGCCTTCCGCTGCCAAATCGGTGATCCAAGAGGAGCCTACTAGCTTAAAGCGAGATTCCTGGATGGAAGCTCCTTCCGCCCTTGACGTTGAATACGTCCATCGACCCGACCATACGCAGAAGGAGGAGGACAAACCAAAAATGCTCGCGGCAGACTACGAGTTGAAGATCCACAACAAAGAGCTCAATCACCATCTACGAGATCTCAGGGATGGAAAAACTGTTGAGGATATAGAGAACGAGCCTGCCCAGCATGAGGTCGACTACACTTTTGGAGACTCGGGCTCCCAGTGGAGGATGACGAAGCTTAAAGGAGTGTACAGAGAGGCCGAGGAAAGCGGCCGGTCTGTGGATGAGATTGCTGCCGAGCGATTTGGGGATCTCAGGTCATTCGACGACGCCCGGGAAGAGGAAACCGAGATTGAACGTCGAAAGACATACGGCAAATCTTACGTGGGCAAGGACAAGCCTAGCGGGGAGCTTTTCCAAGAGAGGAAGCTCCAAAATGATGCCAAACGAGGCCCGCTTGAGCATGTACGTGATCCTGAGCAAGAACTCCAAGCCGAGGGCCAAGGCAAGAAAATGGATACTGTGCCTCCTCCAAATACCACCAAGCCCCTTGATATGACAGCATTGAACCGCATGAAAGCTCAGATGATGAAGGCGAAGCTCAAGGGTGGTTCAGATGCCGCCGAGCTTGAAGAAAAATACAATGCTGCGGCGGCGGCGATGTCGAATCGCAAAGAATCTGATGTTGTGGTTCTTGGTGTTATGGAGAACCGAATGCTGGCAGGCTCAAGGAATGAGGTCAAGTCTATCGATACCAAGAGAGGCCGCGAAAGAGGCCAGGTGGAAGCAAACGAAGACATGAGTATCGAAGATATGGTTCGTGAAGAGCGCAAGACCCGTGGTCAACCCGGCGGAGAGGGACAACGGTTGGCAGAGCGTATCGGCCGTGATGCTAAGTTCGAGGTATGTCTTACTCCTTTTCTTTGCGCCTATCATAACTAACACAGCTGTAGAATGACTTGGAGTACATGGACGACAATGCGGCCAAGCTCGCCAAACGAATGCATCGATCTGAAATCGATCTCAAAAACACGACGATTAATGATTTCCACAAGATGAACCGAATCTTGGATAACTGCCCACTTTGTCACAATGAAGATAAGGGCACACCCCCCGTTGCCCCAGTGGTGTCCCTTGCGACAAGAGTGTTCCTCACACTCCCCACTGAACCCGAGATCAGCGAAGGCGGTGCTACCATCGTGCCAATTCAGCATCGCACTAACTTAATGGAGTGTGATGACGACGAGTGGGAAGAAATTCGCAACTTCATGAAGAGCCTCACGCGCATGTACCACGACCAAGGGCGAGATGTGATTTTCTACGAGAACGCAGCCCAGCCACAACGCAAACGACACGCATCTATGGAAGTGGTGCCATTGCCCTACAGCCTTGGAGAGACATCTCCCGCCTTCTTCAAAGAGGCAATCCTCAGCGCAGAGTCAGAGTGGTCGCAGCATCGCAAGCTCATCGATACCCTGGCCAAATCAAAGCAAGGATTAGGTCGGTCTGCCTTCCGCCGAACCTTGGTTAAGGAGATGCCATATTTCCACGTCTGGTTCGAACTCGATGGTGGCCTGGGTCATATTGTGGAGGACGATTCTCGCTGGCCTCGTGGTGATCTCTTTGCTCGTGAGATTATCGGTGGTATGCTAGATGTTGCGCCGGACGTTATCAAGCGGCAGGGACGCTGGAACCGCGGTGACCGCCGCGTTGATGGGTTCAGGAAGCGATGGAGGAAGTTTGACTGGACTCGTGTTCTGGTTGAAGGGTCTTGAAGTTGTTTGGCTCTATCTGTATACCATTGAACTGCATTCAAATCTATGTCTAGCCCTATTGAGCCCCCAAAGCGCTCTCAAATTGGATTCACAGTAAACTCCGCATGACACCACAAAGAACTTCTCTAGAAACTCCTGGTTCTTCGGGCGACTTTCCGAAGTCATCTCTTGAGGTTCGGCGGGGAAAGCCGATAAGTCTGGCGGGGGACACTTCTCGGCCGATGTTACAATATGACTCTTATCTATGCTTCCTTCGTGTTCTACGACTATTTCCTCTGATTGAATTTCATCTCTCGTACTTTGGGATTTATCCTCTCAACAACGCACTTGGCTGACCAAACGAACATCACTTGCATAATCTCCCGGTGAGTTCGAACATGTCAACGGAAGGCGCCTCGGGGTAGCTTCATCCGAAGTTGTGTTATTGGATAGTTGGGAAGCAGGCTGGATAACAGTGAAACGGAAATAACTTATATCGTTCCAAATCTTCGATTTACTGATCGTCTTCTTGGATACAGAACCAAGCATAATCAAAATGGGCTCTATCAGTGCTAAGCCCAAGGTCCTCCTCCTTGGAAGTATTAGCCAGTATGTCTGCCCCTGTCTCGCCTGAGATTGCCAATTCACTGCTAACCCGGGAACAGTGCTTCAACGGCCTGGAGCGCATTGGGTGAACTGGCAGAGCTAATCGAGCCATCAGCAACCAACCGAGCGGAGTTCATCCAAGAATGCAAAGACGGAAAACTAGACGGTGTTGTCGCGATCTATCGGACATTCTCTACAAGCATTACAGGGCTTGTTGATGAAGAACTTGTGAATATAATGCCAAGCTCGCTCAAATATATTGCGCACTGTGGTATGTCTTCCCTATGCGAATATTGAAGGACATGCCGAGCTGATCTCTCTACAGGAGCGGGATATGACCAGATCGACGTCCATGCATGCAGCGCACGCAGCCCTCAAATCCGGGTTTCCAACGTCCCAACCGCAGTGGATGATGCCACCGCCGATGTAAACATGTTCCTGATCCTGGGCGCACTACGCAACTTCAACACGGGTATGAATGCTCTTCGCCAGGGTAAATGGCGTGGTCACCCTGCACCACCCCTCGGCCATGATCCCCAAGGCAAAGTCCTTGGGATTTTGGGAATGGGTGGCATTGGACGTAACCTGAAGAAGAAGGCCGAGGCATTTGGGATGAAGGTTATTTATCACAATCGCCGCAAATTGAGCGACGAATTGTCTGGTGGGGCTGGGTATGTGCCGTTTAATGTGCTCTTATCTACCAGTGACGTGATTAGTTTGAATCTGCCATTGAATGTAAGTCGTTGTCGAAGTGACTGAGATGCATGGTGCTGACGACCCGAAGAAAAACACACGCCATATTATCAGCAAAGCCGAATTTGCCAAGATGAAAGATGGTGTCGTTGTTGTTAACACTGCTCGTGGAGCTGTCATGGATGAAGCTGCTCTGGTTGAATCCCTTGATAGTGGCAAGGTGTTTTCAGCTGGTCTCGATGTCTTCGAAGAGGAGCCTACGATTCATCCCGGCTTGCTTAGCAACCAGAATGTGATGCTGGTGCCTCATATGGGTACTTGGACTAGTGAGGTGAGTTTTGAATATTTCTGTGATATTGTCATAAAGCTAACTAAGTTAGACTATCCTCGCTATGGAAGAGTGGGCTATTGAAAATATCAGCATGGCTCTTCAGGTTGGAAAGCTGAAGAGCCCGGTTCCAGAACAGGCTGATCTATAGATACTACGGCGGTGCAAAAGGTTAGATATTTCAATGTTTATTCGTTCAAGACATAGATACAGTGGGAGACAAACAATAAGGGTACTGTTAGCAGAAATGCTCCTCTTTTCGGTACTATAA